>Ga0066834_10000064_pt1 | contig 44529 bp, 34 predicted proteins | sample ETNtaG_30_FD_66729 | JGI IMG/M metagenome (GOLD analysis project Ga0066834, IMG submission 66729) | Marine microbial and viral communities from oxygen minimum zone, Eastern Pacific Ocean - ETNP201306PF43B | ecosystem: Environmental > Aquatic > Marine > Oceanic | place: Pacific Ocean: Eastern... | reverse complement strand
AATGGGGAACCGAACCAAAGCTTTCACCGGGACCGGCCACATTGGGAAGAACACCCACTCCGCATGGATTACATACAACTGATGGTTTACTTAACGAACGTTAATCAGGAAACGCACTGCTTTTCGCTTTCTCCCGAATCCGTCAATACCCCCATCCTTGATACGGCGGATCAATTGGATCGAAACGGTATTGTAGATTGTCATGGAGTGGCTGGTACAGTGGTATTGTTTAATAATGCTGTCCTCCATACAGCAACCGTCCGAGTAACAAAACATGAGCGTAAAACCGTACAGGCGTATTACGGTCATCGTTCTCGTCCGTTTCTGAGCAATTGTTCCATTATACCACCTAAATTCTGTTACTATCACCCGGACCAAGAAACACGGGACTTTTACGGCAATCTTAACGACACAACAAGGATGTTTCTGTCGGCTTTCAAATCTGAACAGGATGAGAGCAAAATTTTTGAAAGTGTTTATGCATAATACCAAGTTTATCATCTATTCCTAATCTGCATGATATTTGTAATATCATGCAGATAGAAACTCTAAACGGGCAACTCCCTTTGACCACCAAATAAAGCACGTAATCGTCCAAATGATAGTTAGTTCTGAAGAGCAAGCTAACCCACCATATTTCTGATAAAGTCTTGAGGAAGTTATTCTGTATTAGTGGAACACATATTAATCACAACAATAATATTTGGTTATGAAGATCATAATCTATTGCTGGATGATGATGGGGAATAAGAGGATATATGAAAGAAGTTTTTAGTAATTACGGAATTGAAATTGTGGTAGGAATGATTTTTGCTGTTTTAGCAACTCTTTTCTATAGAGTTATTTACTTCAGTTATTTTAATAAAAAATAGGATTATTTTTGAAAGTATTAAGGTGCTTCTATTGTCCATGCATAGCATGGTCTTTACTGCGTTACCACTGGTTGTCTATTCTGTATTTAAGTTAAGGCTTATGTACACGGCTTACTTATTGCCCTAAATCCAGTAAACTTTCGGGGTTAAATATTGATTTACATTCAGTCATAGAATTATAACCACAAAGTAGATATGAGAATGGCTATACTTAGTGACAACATCAATCAATTTTGGTCAAAGCTGGGCCAGAGCAACGAACAGAACAAGCTACAGTTTATGGCCTTGGCCAAAGACATAGGGCTGGAAATTTCCGCTGAAGAACTTCAGGCGGCCTCGGGACTAACAGATGAGTTGACTGATGATCAACTTGAGGGCGTTTCTGGTGGCGCTGATGGATCATCTTCGAAATAACGGGCGAAAGTCTGTTTCCGCCGACTTGCCGCTTGGCGGAAACAGAGCCCCAGGCTCCAGACTTGCTGTCTGCTTCCGCTTCAGACCTGCCGTATATTTCTTACCCCTTCATTATAGAAACTTATCTTAACAAGAAAATGAAACTATATTTGGAAGGCCCACCTGTCTAACTTTATCGCCTACACCCAATAAGGCACAAATTCCATTGATTGTTGTTGGCAAGAGGGAGTCACCAATCTGATAGGGTGCAAATCGTGTTTGGATAACTTAAAACGTAATACAAGGAGATCTAGATGCGATACTCTCTTATGATGACGCCGGCAAAACACTGCAAGAGAAGGTCTTACTCGTAGACCGGCTGATCCATGGTTTCCATTGGCACTGCAAGACAAACGGTCCCACCCGCCCGATAGCGATCAACCCGATCGAAGCGAATTAGGACTGGTATCCCTCCAGACGCAAGGAGAAGGTCCAACAATCGCGTTAGCCGACGCAGGTAAGTCGCGCTACTAAGCTTTAACGTTGGACAGCACCCAGACTTCTGACAAAGCCTGGAGGTAGCTTCTCTATATTTAAGTTTTAACTTTTGTATAGGTTAAGTAAGTTTTCTGTCATAGATTCTGTCGTGAAACTGTCACTATTTCTGCCTTCTGTTCTACAAGGGGCATAGGAACCCCGTAGTTTAAACTGTGAAGGAGCCATAATTTCGTCAATTGAAGAGATTGAGACAGGTTTTCTTTCGTTGTATCTCTCATGCGCCTTTCCTATTCCTGTCTTGTATCCTTTCGTAAGACTATCTTCGTTCTGTGGTTGTTTATCCGTAGAATTTCCTGTGATATTCCCATAGAATTTCCTCAAAAAATCCCAGATAAAAGCACCATCATGTAACCATGGTATGGCACTTTTATCCGGTTAAAAGAAGTATAATCAGGGTTTTGTAGATTTCTGGATCAGGGAGTGGAGTTTGAATCGTCTGAGAAGTTAATGAAAGAACTAGCTGATCCGAGTCCCAGGTTAGGCTTACCTCAACCCAAATGACCAATTCTCTACTACACACATTCCACTGTGAATGAAAACATAAGAGGAAAAAATTTAATGAATAACTTTGAAGAATTAGTTTCTAAAATTGAACAAATCGCAAAAAATAAACCGCACATAATTATAGGAATTACGGGGTTTGGAGGATCAGGTAAATCACATTTAGCAGATAGACTGAGAGACCATTTTGGTATTAATGACAATCAGATTGTTCGAATTGATAATTTATATGGCCCAAATCCTAAAGGATCAGGCATATTTGATCAGAGTGATTGGAATCTCATAGAACATATTCTTAAAGACTCAAGTGCTGGTAAGAGAATTAAATATCAAGGAAAGGACGACAAAGGAAAGGTTTTATATTTTGACGAAGATTTACCAAAAATAGTTATTTTTGAGGGAATAAGATTACTGCAACCAAAGTTTAATCAATATTTTGACATAAGCGTATGGATTGACTGTCCTCAAGATTTTGCCATCGAACGTGCGAAGGCTAGAGATCGCTTACAAGGAGAAGATGAAGAAACTGTAGGTGGCTGGGATACTGATTGGGGACCAAAGGACAAAAAATATTTTGACACCTACAGACCTGATCAATTAGCGAACTTTATCTACAAGGATTATCAATAAGTAAGAAAAAAGATTTATAGTTTATCCTATTCCTAGAAACCGATCGATCGAATGCTTAATTATATAAAGAGGACACTTATGAATAACGTAACCTAAGCAATCGAAACTCCCCCGACCCAAGAAGCGCCCATAATTCCAATACGTACGGAACGCACATCTTGTATCCACGCCCAAGTAACTTACCCAGAAAGCCTGAATTTGGAAGAAGCTACTGAGTTTCTTCGGTGTCCTCCTTTTTAACTAAGGCGACATAAAACGCCCAGACCGTTAACAATGCGGCAATAATTGGCATGGGAGTCGGTGGTGCTTGCTCTGGAATTTCTTTTAATGTGATCATGTGATAGATAATTCCAGCTGTCAAAACAAGTAACCCAATCCCTGTTCCAGTCAGTACCTTTTTGGCCGAATGAGTGTCTATATCTCGGCTGAAAATTAAGACAATTCCCAGAAAGACAGAGCACATTGCTACAATTTCATGTACTCCAACACTCATTTTAAGAGCTTGTTCGCTGATATCAGGAACACCCATTTTTGCCATGGTGCTAGCCCCGAAGAAGAAAGCTATTCCATGTACTAGCATAAGAATACCAATTACTGTTAATACAACTTTGGGAGTCATAAAGTACTTTTCATTGTAAGAATCTTACTCTGCTATATCATATATTACGTGAGCTGCAAGTAGTTGTTTGATGTCACTTTACAAAGTGATGCGAGGAAGGGACCTGTGGAAACTGCGTTTCAACCCGTACTGCTGATATGACACTTGATCTCTTAGTGTTGCTTCGATAAAGACAGTAGATAAAAACCGCAACAGCAGCTAGGTTAAATAGGCATTGAATTGCTTCCTTATGTTTTTATCAGTGGTTTTTGTAGTCTTGATTTAACCCCATCTAATCAAGCCACCCTGACCGCTACCAGCGTGATATCGTCGTCTTGCTCATCATCTACCGTGTAATCTTCCAAATCATTGAGAATGGTATTCAAGACCTCTTCTATTGGCATTTCGATTGGTATACCCGACAACATTTCATTCAGACGCCCTGATTCAAGTACAGCGGAGTAAGGTAAGAATGTTCTTGCTGTATTAGAGGATAAAACCTGATGTGTTACAACAAAGTATCGGTAATTAGTACAATTATCTAGTATTCCAAATAAAATCTGGAATCGTGCCGTTGAAGCAGAAGACATCAGGATCCAAGTTGAAGGACTTGTGGTAAGCCAAAGAGGGGAAATTACTTGAGCAGTTTATGGCTGCCACCAATAAGTCATTTTAGCAATAAATGTTGATTCTGATGAACTTTCTAGTTTACCAATGTTTTCATTAACCCGATTAAAAACGAAGTAGAAATCACTACCAGGTCGATAAATGTAGTTCAGTAAAAAATTGGTAGATATCGTATCATTATCGTTGTTCCACTGGGCAAATAGCTTGGCAAACAACGTGGTCGAAATCGAGTAGCTCAAACGTGTGCTCAGTATACTTGCATTAAATGATTCAGTGCCAAGCTCAACCTGATTGAATTCGTATCCAGATTGAAAACTAAAATGCCCGTTGGGTTTGAAGCTCACTCCCAAGTCAAAACCGCGTCTACTGCCGTTCCAGAAATCTCCAAAACCAGCCCCTATTCTGCCAGATATCATCTTACTCTCATCGCTTTCAATCATGGTGTTGAAGGAAGAAAAACTGTATTCACCAACTGGGATAGTAACTCCTCGAATTTCTTCTTGCTCTTTAAGATGTTCAAAAGTATGATTGGTTTGGAAATTGATCCATCCTCCCGATTCAAGCTCAAAGAAACTTGAAAACGCTAGATCCCGAGTTTCCAGTTGATTGTCTTGGTTAAAAATGTAGTCAAACTCCGGTCCAAGCCGAACACGCTTAATTCCAAATTTCCGGGGCCACGGCGAGTATCGCATTTCACTTCGTATTCGACGAATTCCCCGCCGTCGAATAAAACCAACTTCAGGATTAAAACCTTCACCAACATCGACGTATAATCCTTCTATACCAAATAAATTGTTTCGCCAACGACTGCCTAAAGACCAAGCATTTTCTTGGTTCGAGGAATCAACGTCTGGAGAACTGACATCTTCTTGGCCAAAGGTTCGAGCCCACATCCCCTGAACATTTAAATTTTCATTTGGCCGGTACAGGAAGTCTAGCCCACCAGATCGATTATATCTTTCGCTGTCTTGCTTGTTAATGATAATCATCCCCACACTTGACTGATCCAGAACATCGCGTCTCACCCGTGTCACCGTGTAATTTGTAGGAGAAATGTCAATTTCTTCCTCTGCATTGGAAAATTCATCTGTCAAAACATTCAATACACCTATACCGTAAGGACCCGTCTTGCCGTTGATTTTTGCACCCGTAATAATTGGGATGGCCTTCCCTTCCTCAATACCAATACGACGACTGTAAAAAAGCAGCAATGGGGGAGGACGACGATAACTCGCACGTGGGATTCCAAAGTCAAACAGCCCTGCTCCTTCTAAGAAAAAAGGCCTTTTTTCAGGGAAGAACAGGTTAAATCGGGTGAGATTTACTTGTTCCTGATCGGCTTCAACCTGAGCGAAGTCAGTATTATAAGTAAAGTCGGCGGTTAGATTTGAGGTAATGCCATACTTAAGATCTAATCCAGAATCAAAGACCTGGTTGGTATGGTTGTTGCTTTGTGTTAGTCCCGGTAGTATATAAGGTAAAAATTCCAGGTTACGCGATGGGGTTATGCCTTTCAAACCAATTAAACGTGCTAAATTGGCAGTTCGATATTTTGCCCTCCCTCCGTATGATTTTGAAACAGGGTGCCAGATTGCTTGCTCCTTATTTCGAGGGATTTCTCGACCCAGATTTATCCCCCAAACCATTTGCTCCTGTTTCTCAAAACGGAGTTGACTAAAAGGAATAGCTATTTCTACTATCCAATTGTCTTCATTGATTTTGGTTTGGCATTCCCAAACGATATCCCAGTCGCTATTCATGCTATCGCCACCATTAATCACTTTTCTATCTTGCATCGCTCCCAACGAATTGACACGAAAGAAAAAACCGCTCCGGCGATCATTGTAGGTATCTAAAAGGATAAACACATTGTCGTTTTCGTGTATATCTCGGGCATCACGGCGCATTTCGTTGGCGACTAATTTGGAAAGATCTGAATCAAAGCAAGTAAATCCGAAATAAATGTGGTTGTCATCATAGAGTATTTGAACTTCCATTGGCTGGGAAATGGCAGAACCTTCGTACGGTTCAATTTGAACGAAATGTTTAACTGGTTTCGCTTTTTTCCATTCGGGTTCACTGAGATTACCATCAATTTCAATGCTTTCATATGTACGGTGTGCTTCTACTTGATATTCCGACAATTGGTTTTGGGAATTAACTACGGGTAAAAGAGTGTAAACAAACAAAAATTGAAGTAAATACTTTACAGCTCTGAGTCGCTGACTCTTAAAAATCAAATCATAATCCATGAATTTTCTTTTCTTGTTTCTTCATTTTATAGAATCTGGGCATGTGAAAAACAATATTAGCTTCCAAACAGCTACAACTCTAGCAATTAGAAAATTGCTAGAGTTGTATGGGTTGCATTTGGGCGGATTTACACTACTCAGTAGAACCAATTTATTCCACAACTGCGCAACTCTTATAAAGTTAAGAATATACTTGCTGTATTTGACGGGATGGTATGGGATAAGGCTATAAACCAAAAAATCCCAAGCGGATAACTTGGGATCCAACAGAAAACTTCAAGCTTCTCAATGCATTAACGGAGTTCTTTGTCCGCTCAGTATGGCTACGACAGACCATATTGTAGCAGATGCAAAACTTCGTTGCAACCTTTTTGTAAGGAGTTTTTTTTATGTCTGTTCATACCCAAAGTGTAAGCGCCTCCCCATTCACTCTCTCCCAAACTGATCAGATCCCATTCTTTTTCTGCACCATTCCGTACCACTTCATTATGATGAAGTCTTCCCGCAACTCTAAAGGAAACCATATCAAGCTGTTGCTGGTAATTGACAGGTATTGCAAAACTCAAGCACCGTAAGTTTGATCAGCAGCTACTATCCCCAACGCGCGAGATCCATCCAGGCAGTTAGTTCAAGTTGTTTGGGATTGAACCGTTGTCTTATTTCAGGTGGAAAATAAAAATGGTGACAATTTCTGGGTTCACGCATCATGACGTTATAATGGGCGTGAACGTAGTTATAGTAGAGATTCGATCGAACCGTTTCAGTTGTTTTTGGTAGTCCGTCATGTAGAACAGTTTCTGATAATAGAAGTACGTCCCCCGCCTTTCCTATTATGGGAACTGCGCCTGGGAGTTGCAGACCGCTATATTTGTTCCATTCCAAGTCAATATTGCTTTTGTGCCCCCCAGGCAAAGCGACAATACAACCGTCATCGGACCCATTATCAGTTAAAAAGTAAACTACATTCAACATCCGGCTGCCAATCACATCGTTTCGATACGAATAATCAGTGGTAGGTACGCCTCGGTGCCAACCTCCAACTTGTGCTCCACGAGACTTGGAGATTGACCAAGTATTGATTAATTGTGGCTGGCCGACAAATTCATGTAAATAGGGTAGTATTTTAGGTTGAGCGATTAATTGGTCAAAGACACTGTCCAGACGTGGTAGGCCGTTAAGTCTAATTTGGTGTTGACGACTAGTTTCGCGGGTAGGTCGGCCAGCCCCAACAGATTCCATCCACTTGTCCTCGTAAATTTTCGGCTCAAGGTGTCGAAGAACTTCAAGGTATTCCACACACTCGGCCTGAGAGAGAATATTTTGCAATACTAAGAATCCTTGCAGATCAAACAAAAACCGTTTCTCTCGACTAACAGTATCATTTTCTTGGTTGCTCATCACCGATTCTCACTTTGGTATAGTATTTGGTTTATAAACATCTTTTCACTTTCCTTAATTTGGCCTTAACGCCAATCAGCCGACCAGTTTTTTGTATGGTAATGACTTCGAATCCTCCATTCGCGTAGAACGTCCAGTAATTCCTGTTTCTTGCCACTGGCAGACGGGCTGTCCCACAAGTTACTAACCTCATTTGGATCTTGTTGTAGGTTGAATAATTGGCCGAAGGGTTGATCAAGAAAATGCACCAATTTCCATTCTGAACTCCGCACCATAGTCATGAAATCGGTGGTTTGTAGGATCCCGTCTTGCCCGTGTTCGGCAAAAACATAATCACGACCTGACCAAGGTTGATTGGTTAATGCCGGCAGGATCGATTCTGCTTCCATAGTATCAGTAAGCTTGGCTCCGGCCAGTTCCAATATGGCAGGTGCAATATCCATCTGCTGGCAAAGGCCGTCAATTTGCTGACCACCTTGAAAGCGTCCCGGCGACCAGATAATCAAAGGAATGCGGGTAATGACATCGTACATCGTCCATTTCTGACTGTGTCCGTGATCTCCCAGGCAATCGCCGTGGTCGGAAGTAAAGATCACCACCGAGTTTTCTAGGTATCCTTTTTCTTCTAAAACAGTCAAAATTTGACCGATCTTTTCGTCAATCATGGTTACATTGGCCAAATAGTATGCCCGTTGACGATGTAGTTGTTCCTCGGTTGGATTTAATTGGTGAACTACCGAGTCGTGGTCAACTTCAGTATTATGTTGCCGCATAGCTAAATAAGGTGGTGGTTGCCCAGCTAGTTCTTGATCGCTAACCTTTGGTAATGGTAAATCTCGTTTTAGGTATGGTTCAGCAAATCTTGGGGTTGGGTCGTAAGGTGGATGGGGGCCGGGAAACCCAATTTGTAGAAACAGTGGTTGTGTTGTCGGGTAATTTTCAAGCCACCAGGTTGCCATGTCTCCAACGAACATATCAGAGTGCATTTCTTCTGGTAATTCCCATTCGAAAGCCCCCAGACGTTGAGTATAGTCAGCCCGCTGACGGTAGAGTTCCCTTTGTTGTTTGATTAGGCCACGGGCTTGCATTCCCTTGTCCCATTCATCAAAGTAATAACGTCCTTCAAGGTATCGATCCTTATTTTCTACCACGTACCTCTCGTCAAAACCAAGAGAGGTTTCAAAAGGAGATGTGTGCATTTTGCCGATGTTGACGCAATGGTAACCTGCCGCGTTCAAATTTTCTACCCAGGAACGAGACCACGAATCAGCGTTTTTCAAGATGCCGGTGGTATGAGGATAGTAACCAGTAAAAAGGCTCGCACGGGACGGTGCGCAGGAGGGTGCAGTGGCATGACACTGAGTGAATGTTGCACCTTCCATAACCAGTCGATCTAGGTTAGGCGTATCCATGTAGGGAAAACCGAGTTCTGCAATCGTATCATATCGTTGTTGATCAGTAATGATAAAAATGATGTTGGGTTGGGACATTTCCTGGCACTCCTTCATCAGTTTGGGTAGAAACGGATTCTTTACAGTGATCTTAGGAACATAACCTAAAATATGGTTGTGCTCAAGACCAATCATATTGCTTAAGATTTTGCTTTAATCAAATATTTTGCTTTAATTGAATTAAACAGTGAAATTCGCGGACGAGCGGAAAAACCAAGATTCATTCCGATATATCAATTTTACTAAACATAGCCAAAATGCTAATCAAAGTGTCCAGAAGTCCTTCGAAGATGACATAGTATTTGATTCTCTGAAGAAAAATGTGCTTCAAAAAAGTTCTCCTACACTTGCATCCTTGAAATTTATGAAGCAAGCAAACTGGCCATTATTGTAGCATCCATTCCTCCTCTCGAAAGATAGAGTCAGTGTGTGTCAAGTCCCCAATGCTGTTTGGATTTTAAATAGGTGCGTGACTTTTTTTAATTCATCCCTGCCAAATTGGAATAGACTTTTCGGCCTTGATTAAAGAGATGTAATATCTCTTCCCTTTGTTGATCCTGTGTAAATCGACCGGTTTTATTGATCCAATTAATGGAATCATCGATTGAGCGAACGAAAAATTCAGCTGAACCGTTAATAGCATCAGCAGGTATGCCGTCACCAATATAGATTGGGCTGGTATGTGCATAGATAGCTTGGGCAAAACTATCACGTGCGTTGCCATAGGCGCGAGCAGCAATCCATCCATCGGAATCTATTTTCAGAGCGTGTGTTTGGATTCCATGTCTTTGTTGGTTAATGCTAATCAATGTATGGCTTCGTACAACGCGACCATTCTGCACAATTTCAATACGATCGATCGGATAGTGTGAAGACCAAGAAACTTCCACTGCGAGTTGGCGAGGTTTGCCATTGGTAGAGGGTAAGCGTGTGCCAGGCATCATACCATCAATTTTTAAGAAGAGTGCAGGACCGTTGGTAATAAAAGTTTTCCCTTCTTGAAGTCCTTCTAACCAGTTGTTATAGGTGAATTCTTGCTCAGTTTGAACATATACTCGGTTGTTTGAGCAGATGAACCAATCTGTTCCTGTTGAAATTGGTAGTGACATACCACAATTGAGCAACCGATACCAGATATCATACTCTGGATCAGCCCAGTAGGGATCAAACAGATTGAACGCGTCTAATTTCCCCAAGGCGGCAGCTACGGGCGCTTCCATACCAATACCATTATGACACCATAAGACGACACTTCCTTGCCGTTTAGCGTCATCACAAGCGTAGCATAATGGAGGATAATCCGGATCGAAGTCACTAACTAAATCCCCTCGGCTAACTGGATCAACCTGATTTCTGAGACGAAGAAACATCACATGTCCATAAGCCATACCACCACGTCGATGATTATGTCGATTTTCTTCACCGCAATCGACCAGATGATGTGCGGTTGAATAATCGGTCATGAACCCGATCGGATATTTGTTACTAGCATACGGGATTTCGCGTCGTTGAAGGATGCTGATCACTGTGACGTTCAAATCGTGCACGTGCGGATCAAGTCGCAATCGTTCATCAGGATTGGCTTCTTTCTCACTGTAATGAAGATGTGTGTTTCCCGGGTACCAGTTTTGGGATGGTAAATCTATCCATCGTTTGAGGTTTAGTTCAACTTCTACTGCGCCTTTCTGTGGCATTGGTACCACATTTCGAAGAGGTTGATACTCGGTTCCTCGTTCAACGATAATGTCTGTGGCACCGCGTGGAACGTTGACAGTAAATTCTCCAGAACTATAGAAGAATGGATCCCCTGGACCGATTTTTAGCAGACTGTCCGACGGGTGTACAAACCGACCGTTACTTGATAAAACATGTACTTTGGCTTCAACTGAAGCCCCTGACGTGCCATCACGGATAATGCCCCTCAATATTCCCATAAGGTTCTCCTTTCATTTTGCGTAACGAAGTTTACGGAATGCTTCGTCTTCGATTTGTCGAATTCTACTGTAATTGATGTTAAGTTGGTGCCCGATTTATGCCATGTATCTGTCAATTGATTTCGATTGCTACCTCTTCAGCAAGATGAGATAGAATTTTTCATCATTGTACAGATCAGGGAGTTTTGAACTAGTATAAACCGATTAACTATCGTTTTGTGTCAAAGCCATCGCAGGCAATCAGCATCATTAATGAATGAAAATAGAGCGAGTTTAACACAACATATAAAATATTAAACTCGTCTTCTATAGAAGCCCTCAGACGCGCAAAATCCCTTGTGGAATTTTGCCACTTTATTCACGAATCCTGGGGCATCTGAGAACGTTTTAACCTTACCTGAGTTTCTTTTCGAGATGTTAAAACAGCGACTGGAAAGAAAAAAGTTCACTGATAGCTAATTTTAGTGAACTTTTCTACTTCAGTAAGAAAATCCGCCCTCATTTCCCGCCCGTTCCGCGAGCTGTATTCTTACCCCAAAAATTTCAGCAGGCATCTTCCCTAAGCACTGCAAGGAAAATCATATTGTGAAGTCCGACTTCTAACAGTGCAATTATGCAAACCTGAAAATTTGCATGATAGAGCGAGGGGTAAGTTTATCATTCTGTGAAATGCTAACTTGAGTCTATCCAATGACCTTTCCCTAAAACTCTAGCGGCAAAACCAGCATCTTTCAGGAATAGTGCACTTGTGCAAAATTTTCAGGAGAGTCTAAATAGGCAATAGCCCACTTACATGTTGAGAGCCAACATAATGTGCTTGTATACGTTGCTAGATGTATCCCTGATACCCTTGTGAAAAGTAAAAAAGCCGATGATTGATTGCCAGTCACGAGCTTGTGCCCTTGACTGGCAATCAATCATCGGCTAATGTCCTTTCAAGAAGTTTCAGGGACTTTCTTTGTTTAATTCTGTAACTGTGTGTACTAACCTAACTAATTTTAGCACTTTCGACCATGTTGAGGAAGTTTAGCCCAACAGGCTACTCCCCTTTGAAGTGCTGAGTTTAATTACGCCTTTCGAGAAATGACCGTTTTTGGTTGATTGACGGTTTTCGAGCGGGAGCAGCCTGCTGGGCTTATCGCCGGACTCAAGTTGCTTATCGAATGTCCGATAATTGCGCTTATTGGACGTTTTTGATGCTTCCCCATATGGTTGAGAGCTTGGCTTTAGAGTCTACGGCAAACCGGGTATCGCCGAAGTACTCAATTTCACCAATTTGAAAGTACGCCCCATTCGGCCACGATGCGGTTTCAAAAGTAACATGCCGAAAAAAACGATACCCGACGGTTTGCTTTTTAAAATCTTTCTTGGACTCAAAAAGGATGACTTGCAGTCGTTGATCCCAAAGGCTCTTCCCGTCGTGAGAAAAGATGGTCGTAAACTTCTTGCCGTCGTTCGACCCCTGAACCTCCCACACTGTAGGGTCCCTCGGAGGAACATCGTTCGCCGAAGATACAGTGAAGTGTGTCAATCCATACTTCTTTTTAAACTCAGCTGTCACATGTAAACCCTCTTTAGAGCCACCGCCTTTACCACAGCACCATTTGTCATTACTGGGGCCAAGGCGGTTATCGAAGACATTAAACGAAAATTCCCCGCCCCCGAATCCAGGTTCCTCGTTGGATGAGAATTTGGCGTTGTATTTTTTATCTTGCTCAGGATTACCATCGTCTTCTGGGTCGGTTAGGTCTCCTCCTAGCAGTGCATCCGTTCCTGTTCCTAAGACTTTTGACGCTTGTGCCATGTCGCTCGTACCGATAACAAAACAGGTTATCAGCAACACAAATCCTGCTAATACCAACATATTTTTCATGCGGTTCAGCCTCCTAGAAAAATGAATCTTACTTTTACGTGAGTTTGACATTAGTGCAACGGCAGAAATTACGGTCATATGCTTGCCGTAGCCCCTTTGGTTGAATAAGCTGCACCCATTTTACCATCTGTCCGTACCCCTTTCAACGAAAACTGGGACTTGGGTTGGTTTTGACCTGATTTTGAACGCACCTCCATCGCTGGATATGGCTAACTTGTGTGCTAAAATGAGGGAAGGAGAAGGTGGCAGGGGGGCTGGCTGGTATATATTAGAAACGGCTCAAACCCAGATTTTCACTCGATTTGAGCCGCTAATACCTATTGGTTGTCTTTGATGCTTCCCCATGTGGTTGAGAGTTTGGATTTAGGGTCTACGGCAGTACCACCACCCTCGGTGCCGAAGTATTCAATTTCGCCAATTTGAAAGTACGCCCCATTCGGCCACGATGGGGTTTTAAAAGTAACATGCCGAAAAAAACGATACCCGGTGGTTTGTGTGTCGAAATCTTTCCCTGCCTCAAAAAGGACGACTTCCAGTCGCTTACCCCAAAGGCTCTTCCCGTCGTGAGAAAAGATGGTTGTAAACTTCTTACCGTCGTTCGACCCCTGAACCTCCCACACTGAAGGGTCCCTCGCAGGAACATCGTTCGCCGAAGATACAGTGAAGTGTGTCAATGCATACGCCACCTCAAACTCAGCTGTCACATGTAGCCCCTCGTCAGAGCCGCCGCCTTTACCACAACACCATTTGTCATTGCTGGGGCCAAGGAGGTTATCGAAGACGTTAAACGAAAATTCCCCGCCCCCGAATCCAGGTTCCTCGTTGGATGAGAATTTGGCGTTGTATTTTTCGTCTTTTTCAGGATCACCATCGTCTTCTGGGTCAGTTAGGTCTCCTCCTAGCAGTGCATCCGTTCCTGTTCCCAAGACTTTCGATGCCTGTGCCATGTCGCTCGTGCCGATAACAAAACAGGCTATTAGCAACACAAATCCTGCTAATACCAACATATTTTTCATGCGGTTCAATCTCCTAAAGAAATGAATCTTAACTTTTACGTGAGTTTGACATTAGTGCAACGGCAGAAATTACGGTCATATGCTTGCCATTGCCTTCTTGGTTGAATAAACTACAACCATTCTACCATCTGGCCGCACTCCTTTCAACAGAAATCGGAACTCGGGTTGGTTTTTGCCTGCTTTTGAACGCACCCCTCCTCTCCGTCACCAACGAAAGTAATCAAGCCAATATTAGCTCACGGATTTCTATGACTTGTATTTATAAGATTTTAGTACAATCCAAATCAAAACGCTAATAATATTGAAAGTCAATATCGTGTTGTTTAGAGCATTGTTGCATTGATGTTGGCGGATGGTAATTCGGCTTTTGCCAGGAAATAAGTAATGAAGAAAGATGGTAGTATATATAAAATCAGCTGGTCAAATAAAAAATGAAATAGGATCTATTTGCGCTAATGTCAACCTAAACTTTAATGGGTGGGAAATAAATATAGATGATAGAAAAAGAGACCGAAGAGGTGTTAACTAATCGAGTGTTTCAAGCTGGTGCTGCGACGGCCGATATTACACCACCGCTAGGAGAATTGGTAGTTGGTGGCTTCATACCCTTTCCAGCTACAGCTATTCACGATCAGTTGCAGTCGCGTTGCCTAGTTCTCGACAATGGGCAGACGCAAATCGCTTTTGTGATCTGTGATAATCTTGGTATTTCACGAGAAGTCTACGATAGGGCACGCTTAATAATTGCCCAGGAAACGGAGTTACCAGTTGAAAATATCCTGATGGCAGCCACCCATACCCATTCCGCTACCAGAGTTCAGACTGATAACTATCGCCCCCAAATCGTGCGCGGGATTGCTGATTCAGTTCGTCTCGCGGTGGACAATCTGAAACCAGCGCAAATTGGTTGGGGTAGGATTGACGAGCCATCAGAAGTCTTCAATCGACGTTGGCATGTTACTGATTCCAGTTTGTTGAAAAATCCCTTTGGTGGTATAGACCAAGTTCGAATGAATCCACCACGGGACCACGCGGCATTGATCGAACCAGCAGGACCCACTGATCCAGAAATTTCTTTCCTCAGCTTGCAGGCAACTAACGGCTGCCCAATTGCGTTACTAGCAAATTATTCGCTCCACTACGTTGGAGGTGTGAATAAAGGAGATGTTTCCGCCGATTATTTCGGCATCTTCTGCAACCGTATTGCTGAGTTACTCGGAGCAACGTCCACTCAACCATCGTTTGTAGGGATGTTGAGTAATGGTACCAGCGGAGATATTAACAATATTAACTTTCGTGATAGTGGTGAAAAGTATGAACCATATGAAAAAATGAATCAGGTAGCGGAACTAGTAGCCAAACGTGTCAAAGAAGCACACGACCAGATTAAGCTTTACGATTGGGTTCCGCTAAGCTCAGTTGTTCGCGAACTGAAATTGCAGTTCCTCAAGCCGGACGAAATAATGCAGAAATACATGGGCGAGGTTTTGGCTAAGTCAAAGACTTCTCCCCAATATCATCAATACGAGCGGTACTATGCCGAACGAATTCAGCGATTATTGACGGGGCCGGATGAAGTTACGGTTCCTCTACAGGCGGTACGGGTTGGAGAAGTCGGCATTGCCGCAATTCCATTTGAGGTCTTTGCTGAAACCGGGCTAGAGATAAAAGATCGAACCCCGTTTACACATGCATTCACCATCGAACTGGCCAATGACTATCACGGTTACCTTCCCACACCAAACCAACATGAACTGGGTGGTTATGAAACATGGATGGGAACGAGCAAGGTACAGCTAGATGCTTCCGAGTTGATCAAACACACAATTCTCGACATGATGAATAACTTAAAGTAGAATGCGGGTGGATTGGAAGAACATTGCTAACCCAGTGTAGTAAGCATATCTAATGTTACTTGATTTTGCAAAGGTTCCTCCTGTTCCCACCTCAGAAATTCGTGGATGATATAATCTGCCATCCGAGCGAGTTCATCATTCATTGAACCCGCAATATGCGATGTCAGAATCACATTTTCCATTGAGTAAAAAGGTGAAGTTAGTTCAGGAGGTTCCGGGAATGTGACATCAAGTAGAGCCGTCAGCGTCGGTCTCTCCTCTAATACTGAGATAAGATCCATTTCAACCACTGTCGCACCGCGACCAGTATTGATAAAGACAGCATTATCTTTCATGGAATTAAACAGGTGTTTGTTAAGCATATGGTGTGTTTCAGAATTGCTTGCTAGGTGGTTAGTTACAACGTCTGCTTGCTGAAATGCAGATGTTAGTGAGACCTTTTGTACACCGAGGGATCTTGCTTTATCATCCGGTAGAAACGGGTCAAAGACTATTATATTCAATCGAAACGGTTGAAGTAGCTTAAAGAGGTGGCTGCCAACGGCGCCCAATCCAAGGATAGCTACCGTAGCACCAAAGTTACCACGTCCTCGAAATGGTGTACTCACGCGGCCTGTCGGTGTTGCACAATCCCTGAAATTACGGAAATATCCTTTGTTAGCTAATAGAATTTGCCCTAAGGAAAATTCGGCTACAGGAATTGCATTGGCGCGCCAAGCGCTGAAAACTTGTATGTTTTGTTCCAGCAGGTTACTGGCAAAATTCCGTACAGAGCCAGCGGCATAGAAAACGGCTTTTAGTTCTGGTAGTTGGCTGAGCACTTCATCAGCTAGTTTAAACATTCCCCAAGTAGAAAAGATTACTTCAAGATCTCTCAATTGTTCCAAGTGAAAAGAGATGTTTTCCAGATTAATTATATGAGGATATAGGTTGGTAATTTTTGCAAGCTGTGTTTGGTGATCACTATTATATACTTGGTTGACATCAGATGGGTTTTTGCTAAATATTGCCGCTTTTTTCATTCAGAGATTTTCCCACATTTTATGATAAATCTAGTGGAACAAAATCAAGTTCCGCTAGGAGAGGAAAAGGCTATTAACTTAAAAAGAAAACCGTTATTTGGGAGCATACTTATACCAATTTTATCACGGATTGTTTCTATGAGCTATTAATGTGAAATCTATAGATATAGTAATAACCAATTTCCATAGTAATAGCAGAACTGGCGGACAAGTGAATCGATGCCTTATTTTAGTCTCGTCATGAGAAGTTAGTGAACTTCGTTTTTGTTTGACAATATGATTGTATCTCCGGATAATTTCAGTATGGAAACGAGCCATCCATCTTTCCCTAAGCATACTGTTGCAGTTGGTGGTATGACTTGCGCTGTTTGTGTCAGTCGTGTTGAGAAGGCAATCCATGCAGTTGAAGGTGTATCATCCGCTGTAGTTAATTATGGAACCGAACAAGCTACTATAGAATTTGATCCATCAGTAGTTGAACTGAATACTATCAAACAGGCTATCGTTGATGCCGGTTATAAACCCATGGATCTGGCAGAGGTCCGCCAAGCACAGCTTGAAGCGAAAGAAGCAGCTCATCGTCAGGAATTGAAACAGCTCCGGCGCAAAATTGTGGCAGGTATTTTCGTGTCAGCGATTGCCATGTCGGCAATGTTTTTTGGAGAACAAACCCCAAACACAATTCGAACAAAATTGGTCGTTCTATTACTAATGACAACTCCAATTCAATTTTGGGCTGGATGGCAGTTCCACCGTGGGGCCGTTGCTTCCTTACGACATCTCTTTGCGGATATGAATGTACTGATTAGTATCGGAACTTTTGCTGCCTACATTTATAGCTTAATAACGACACTCTCGGCGTTTTTTATAGTTCAACCAAGTCCAGTCAACTATTACGAAACCTCTGCCATGATTATTACTTTGGTCTTAATTGGTAAATTTCTTGAAGAACGAGCAAAAGGCCAAACTTCTGAAGCCATTAGAAAACTGATTAGACTTCAGCCGATGACAGCACAGTTGATCCAAGACGGTCAACTGGTTGAAGTCCAGATAGACCAAGTTAAAATTGGGGATCAGATTATCGTTCGTCCCGGTGAAGGTATCCCGATAGACGGAGTTATTATTGAAGGTCAATCCAGTGTCGACGAATCAATGATTACTGGCGAAAGCATGCAGGTTCAGAAAGGAACCGGCAGTCAGGTCATTGGAGGTACAATCAATGGCGCTGGTAGTTTTACTTTAGAAGTAACACGGGTTGGACCCGACACAACATTGGCTCAGATTATTCAGCGTGTTGAAGAAGCACAGGGATCTAAAGCCCCGATTCAAAAACTCGCAGATCGTATCGCAGGTATTTTTGTTCCGGTTGTTATCAGTGTTGCTGTAATGACCTTTATTTCGTGGATGATAGTCAACCCCAACGATATCTCAATGGCTCTTAGTAATTTCATCGCGGTGATGATTATTGCCTGTCCCTGTACATTAGGGTTGGCAACACCAACTGCCATTGTGGTTGCAACTGGTCGTGGTGCCGAATTAGGAATTCTCATCAAGGATGGCGAATCACTTGAACTCGCACATCAAATTGAAACCATTATCTTGGATAAAACAGGTACAATCACGGAAGGAAAACCCTCAGTTACTGATATTGTTGTTGTAAACAATTTTTCTGAGGATCAATTACTGGTTATCAGTGCTTCCGTAGAGTCGAAATCTGAACATCCTTTGGGACAAGCAATCACAACTGCCTGTCAAAAAAGAGGTTTAGAGATTAATCTGGATGCCGTCAACAATTTTGAGGTCATTGTTGGTTTCGGTATAACGGCAATTTTCAACGGTCGTGTCGTGCACATTGGGAGCCGTCGGCTGATGGAAAAAAGTGGCATAAAGAATTTGCTTGGGCAGGATGTTGATAATGAAACTCGTTTTGCCAATCAGAACAAAACAATTGTCTGGATTGCTATAGACCGAAAATTGGCAGGCATTATAGCAATTGCTGATCCTATTAGGCCAACGTCCAAAAGAGCAGTTGAGGCTCTTCAACGTTCCAATATTGAGATATACATGATGACAGGTGACAACCCGCTGACGGCAAAGTCGGTTGCTGAATCGGTGGGGATTGATCACTATATTGCTCAGGTATTACCTGGAGAGAAGGATATGCAGGTTCAAATATTGCAACAGGAAGGGAAAATTGTTGCTGTTGTTGGTGATGGGATTAATGATGCACCAGCTCTGGCTCGTGCCGACGTCGGAATTGCGATTGGTTCGGGAAGTGATATTGCAATTGAAGCAGCAGATATTACTTTGGTAAATAGTGATCTGGCTGATGTGGACTCCGCTCTACGGTTGAGTCGAAAAACGTTCCGTACCATCAAGTGGAACCTCTTCTGGGCATTTTTCTATAATATTCTTGGAATACCAATCGCAGCAGGGTTGTTATTTCCTGTGTTAGGGGAAGGTTTTCTGTTGAATCCGATGATTGCTGCCGCGATTATGTCGTTCAGTTCTGTTTTGGTGGTAACTAACTCTTTGAGACTCAAAACGGCAAAATTGTCTTGGAGTAACTGGAGGTAATAGGTGAGCGAAATGCAAGATTTTTCTCAATTGCAGCAACGACATGTCATGCAGTCTTGGAGCACACAGGAAAACTACAAACCCATTCCGGTTCAGTCAACAGAAGGCTGTTGGATTCATACCACAGATGGTAGAAAGATCTTTGACTTAAGAAGCGCTCATGAATGTATCAACCTCGGCTTTCGACATCCAAAAGTTCTGCAGACTATGCGAGAGCAGATGGAAAAAGTCGTTTATCTGACTGATGATTTTTCAACGGAACCTACAGCCAAATTAGCTCAAAAATTAGCAGAAATTTCACCTGGATCCATCAATAAACGTGTTTGGTTTGCCCAAAGTGGAGCAGCAGCAGTTGAAGGTGCTATTAAAGGCGCAAGGCTGTACAAATACAACCAGATAATGAAGGGAGGATTCATACCTGAAACTGAGAATCATTCCTATCCTTATCCATATAAAATTATTTCGCGTTACCGCTCTTGGCATGGAGCTACTACCGCTGCCGCGTCAGTTAGCGGGGACCCCAGGCGTTGGTTTCAAGAGCCGTTTGTTATGCCTGGCGTTGTTTTTGGGCCGGACTCTTATTGTTACCGATGCTCATTGGGTCTAGATCGCAACGATTGCGGTATTGCTTGCGCCAATTATATTGATCAAATAATCGAGTTTGAAGGTGGATCGGACAAGGTAGCAGCAATGATTGTTGAACCGATAGTTGGGTCAAACGGTATTATCCCTCCACCAGCTGAATATTTACCTCTCCTCCGTCAGATTTGTGATAAGTGGGACATTCTGTTAATTGTTGACGAAACGATGACAGGATTTGGTCGAACTGGAGAGATGTTTGCTGCCAATCATTATGACGTTGTGCCGGATATCATTGTGGTCGGAAAAGCTCTGGGGAGCTACTGTCCATTGACAGCAGTGATTTTCAGTGAAAAAGTCACCCAGATTTTTGATAAGAATCTTTTTGGTCATGGACAAAGCTATTCCGGTCATGCACTAGCATGTGCCACTGCTCTCAGGACTATAGAAGTATTAGAGGAAGAGAATCTAATACGGCATTCCCAAGAATTAGGTGAATATTTGGGTCAGCGATTGACCGAGATAGCCAAACGGCACAAATCGGTTGGTAATGTACGAGGTCTCGGTCTGTTTTGGACGGTAGAACTAGTAAAAAACCGACAGACAAAGGAACCTTTCCGTCGTTTCACCGAGAAGTATAGAGAGACTGTTGTTACCAAGATCGCTCAATATCTGCTGGAGGAGCGAAGCATCTATATACCGAGTGATAAGTTCGGCATCTGGATCGTTCCACCATTGGTTGTAACCAAAGAGGAGATTGATTTTCTGTTGGAGGCTATTGATGATGCTTTGGTCATTGCTGATCGAGAATCAACAGAACCCTAAGACCTAAAACTAACTTGAGTTGCGATCAACATACATCAAACGTTTTGTTCTTGTTCGGCTTTGGGCTTGATGGATTGATTTGTCCATGCTAAAATGCCGACATTCTGATGACCTTTAGAATTTGGGAGAATGATCTTATGGAAGACCTTCGCGTTGGGTTCCTTGGGGCCGGAGGGTTCGCAACTCATACCATATATCCAGCTTTGCATTTTGCACCTCTGGTATTGAAAGCAGTCTGCGATATGGATGGAGAAAAGGCTAATCGTAACGCCAGGAAGTTTGGAGGTGGTGCAAACGTTTATACCGATCGGCACCAGATGTACCAGAACGAAGATTTGGAAGCGATTGTGATTTCCATGGGGCCCGAGTCACGATTACCGTTCGTGATTGAAGCGCTAGAGGCAGGTTATCACGTCTTTACACCCAAACCTCCGGCGGCTTCGCTTGAAGCCACTATTGAACTGGCAGATATTGCTAAGGCTAATAATAGAAAGTTGATGATTAATTTTCAACGTCGCTTTAGTATAGGTGTTCGTTCGGCTATAGAGATTATGACTCAGGATTCATTTGGTCAGATCTCACAAATTTTCTGTTCTTTCTGCAGCGGAGCCTATGGCACAGCCCAGATATATCTACTTGACTTTGCTATCCACCATTTTGATCTTATTCGGCATATTGGTGGTGAAGTCAAAACGGTATCGACTTTTCACAATGAAATCGATGGTCAAGGCAGTTTTGCCGTTTCAGTTGAATTTGAAAGTGGTGCTGTAGGAACTATGCAGCTAAACAGCCAGAGACTCTGGGGACGTAATTATGATCGGATTGAGATTACGGGACAAGGACAATACATTGTCTTGGATGGACTCTGGACAATTCAACACTACGCTGGAGACCAGAATACATTTACGGATAATTTTTCCGATCAGCGGAACGGGGAGTTGACTGGTGACGGTTTGAGTCTAACTGAATTTGTACATGCTATCCGCGAAGATCGGGAACCAGTTGCAAGTATCGATGATTGTATTGGTACCATGAGACTTTATGACGCTGTACTCCAAACCCAGCAGGGTGGTACAACTATAGTATCTCTAGATCAATGAGGAGAAAATCATGTCGGATATTCAACTGAGACCTGAAAAGAAAGGAAATCTTCGTTTGAACCTCAGGTCAAGGGTTCAACCTTTTAAAGGCCGCGATGAATGGGAAGAGATCGTTGTGCAAAGAGAACTTCCAACGTCTCGAACAGCTATTTTACTATGTGATATGTGGAACACCCACTGGTGTTATGGAGCTGCACAGAGATGTGAGGTTCTTTGTATTAAAGCCAATCCAATTGTAGCAGAAGCCAGGAAAAATGGTGTGCAGATCATCCACGCACCTTCTGATTGCATGGATTTCTATGGTGAAACTCCGCAACGTCAACGGATGATAGAGGCTCCGCGGGTCGAGATGCCTGAACCAAAGGAATTGCCTGATCCTCCACTACCCATCGATGATTCTGATGGCGGGTGTGACACTGAAAGGACACCAGACTTTACCGGATGGACACGGCAGCATGCAGCTATTAAAATTAGTGATTATGATGGGGTTTCTGATAACGGTCAAGAAGTTTACAACCTGATGCAGCAAATTGAAATCGAAAATTTGATTATTATGGGTGTTCATACCAACATGTGTGTACTGGGTAGGTCTTTCGCAATCAAGGCGATGACTCGAATCGGAATTCACTGTGTGCTGGTTAGAGATCTAACCGATGCTATGTATAATCCGGAGAAGCATCCCTATGTAACGCACGATGAAGGAACGGAACAAGTGATCCAGCATATTGAAAAATACTGGTGTCCATCAGTGCTAAGCCAAGACCTGGAAACAGTATATGACTGAAGTTTTCCTGCCGATTGCCCTAACTTAACTAATAACTGATCGCAGTTAAGTCCCCGGTCAACCATAATGGCTAGATTCAAAATCAGTTATCCTTCCGCACTTGGGTTCTGGTGTTACTCGTAAAGGAAAAGATGAGATTGTTTATGAAAGGGAAATCGTAATATATCAGATGACTTAAATTATCTATGTTGAACTTAAAGAGATCTCATTTAAGAGCGATCCTGATCGGATCGCAGTCGTTCTTCAAGCCGATTAATATAACGGTGGGCGGAGGAAAAGATAAGATCCAAAGTGCCGATATCCCTGCTCTCCAGCCCCGTCCTTGAGAAAACCCTCCTGACAGAACGCATTAAGTATTTCCAATCTCCGTTTCGAGGTTTGACGTCAACGCGTTCTACAAGAGCCAGTAAACGTTGATAGAATCTCTCAACTTCATCGATTTTGGCGTTTTGTAATCCCACTGGTTCAACCGTATTCTCTAAGCTTTCCAAAAAAATTTCGTAAACAAAAATCTGGACTGCTTGCGCTAGATTTAGTGATGGATTTTTCATCGCCATGGGGATGCTGGCCGTCAAGTGGCATCGACTTACATGTTCGGTTGACAATCCGAAATCTTCTCGCCCGAAAAGAATCGCTACTTGTTGATCCTGGGAGAACTTGGCGATTTCTTTAGCGGCGTCTCTGGCTGTCGTCGGACGGGCCAATTTTTCTTTGCGACGACGATGTGTTGTACCAACTAAAAACTGGATTCCCTTCAGCGCTGTATCAAGGCATTCCACGATATGACAATTTCGGATTATATCCGTAGCTCCATGTGACATATACCATGTTTCCCTACAATCGAGAAATGGTTTGGGGTTAACCAGATAAAGTTGTGACAAGCCCATCCCTTTGATGGATCGGGCGGTAGCTCCAATGTTAAGTGGTCCCTGTGGTTCAAACAAAATGATGCGAATATTATCTAGATTTGAAGGGATATTGGCATCTATCGCACGATGATAATCCTTCAAATTAGCTTCGTTATTTGCCATATATAAGTCATCTTCGTTGACGTTTTAATTGATTGATTAGATCGGATAACACTGGCAAATCTGGATGATTTGGTTCAAGGTCCATAACAATTTTTCCTTCGATGATGGCAGCGTCGATCATCCCATTGTTGTAGTATGCCCAACCAAGTCCAGCATGAGCCATAACTGAGTTTGGATTCACTTCGATTGCCAGTTGAAATTGTTCAATTGCTTGCTGATAGCGTTTTTGTTGTAGAAAGATGTTTCCTTGGTCTAGGTAGGAATAGGAAAACTGGTCAAAGGAATTAAGCGGTTGGTTTTTCCGAATCGTCCCACATCCAACCAAAACGATGAGGAGAGAAGAAATGGCCAATCCAAACATTTTGTCATTTACGTTAAGATGTGTATCCAAGGTCTTTAAGTTTTCTATCACTTCGACGCCAATCCTCCTTAACTAAAACACGCAATTCAAGGAAGACGGGCGAATTAACAAATCCCTCGATTTCGACACGTGCCAGCCGTCCGATACGTTTAATCATCTCACCTCGCTTACCAACCAAAATCCCTCTTTGGGATTTTCTCTCAACGTAGACAATAGCGCTAATAAACATCTTGCCGTTTTTCCGCTCCTTGAATTGTTCAATAACGACACTTGTTGAGTAAGGAATTTCTTTTGATGTCTCAAGGAAAATTTTTTCACGAACGGTTTCTGCCACGAAGAATCGCTCAGGTAAATCGCTTATCTGATCTTCCGGGAAATATTGGGGGCCTAGCGGCAAATAATCAACGACTAGCTTCCTCAATTCTGAGACTCCTTCACTCAGTTTGGCGGAAATAGGCATAATCTCAATGAATGGAAATTTTTGACTATATTCTTGGATGATCGGTAGGAGTGAATCTTTTGAAATCAGATCAATTTTATTGATGATCAGAATCGTTTTAAGATCTATTTTAGAAATTCTTTCAAGGATTTGTAGTTCTATTTGGGATCTGCGTTGGCTGACATCAACAAAGTACAAGGCGAGATCCGCATCTTCTGCAGCGGCGTAGGCTGTTTTTACCATCCAATCATGTAAACGATATTTGGGGTCTAAAATGCCAGGTGTGTCAAGAAAAATGATCTGGTAGGTTTCAGTTGTTACGACACCACGAACTTGGGTTCTTGTGGTCTGGGGTTTGGGAGTGACAATAGCAATTTTTTCCCCCATGACTGCGTTCAGGAACGTAGATTTCCCGACGTTTGGCTCACCGATGATACTAACATAGCCGGACTTAAATTTTTTCTGTATGTCCATCAGTTATAGGGGTAGATGAACGGTTTTGCCTGCTTTGCTCGATTGGTAAATTGCCAAAATGATCTCAACTGCCTTTCTGCCTTCGCGCCCATCAACGAGATGAGGTATATTATTTTCGATTGACTGGATAAGATTTATCATCTGCCGACGGTGATTATCATGATTAATCGCACGAGGATCGGAGGCTCCGCCACCACCCGATTTTTTTTCAGTGAATTGCTTTTTAATTTCGGCGTCTTCTGGTTCTTCTTCTTCGAATTCCCACGTAATAATATCTTCCTCTTCTAACACAATTGTTCCTTTTGTGCCAGAGAATTCAAATTTTTTTAAAGAACCTGGATATACTGCCGTCGTACCCTCAACTACCCCAAGTGCACCATTTTTAAATCGCAAAGCAGCAACGGCAACATCTTCTACATCAATTCGTTTATGTGCGAGAGTGTCGGTAAAAGCTTGTATCGATTCTACAGGTCCCATCACATATTGCAGGAAATCAATTGCATGTATTGATTGATTCATCAGCGCGCCACCACCGTCAAGTTCCATGGTGCCACGCCAGTCACCACTGTCGTAGTAATCCTGCGACCTATACCATTTAACATATGCGTCACCAAGCGTTAACTGCCCAAGCCTACCGCTAGAAACTGTATCTTTTACCAGTTGGCTGGCATCACTGAAACGGGAGTTAAATATGGCGCATAACCGAACATTTGCTTTTTCACAGGATTCGATAATAGCGTCACACCGTTCTAATGTGATCTCAAGAGGTTTTTCAATAATCACATGCTTACCAGCTTCTGCGGCAGCCACAGCGGGTTCCATGTGTGCCCCGCTCGGTGTACAAACGCAGACAATGTCAATATCATCGCGATTCAGCATCTCATTGTAATCAGAGTAAGCCTGAATGCTGTATCGGTCAACTAGACGCTGTGAGTTTTCTGCCTTTCGCGAACTTACAGCAACGAGCTTACCGTTTTTGATATCCGCAATAGCTGCTGAATGGAAGTCAGAAATCATTCCACAACCGACAATACCGAAACCGTAAGTTTTCATAATTCCCTTTCATGCATTTCTTGTATCTCTGATGCCATCAGCTGGCAAAAATATACCCAAGGCAAAAACCTAATCCAATAATTGCGACAGCTGAAAGCGCAATAGCCAAATAGGATTTCCAAGTTAACTCGTTTGAAACAGGCATTTCTGTTGATTCCGAAGGTTGGGAGGGTGAGCTGATTTCCTCATTCCAATCAGCACCTTGCACGTTAGTAGTCAAATCTGAATTGGTTTGTTTCTCGGTCAAAGATTCTTGTGTTGTTTGCGAGGAAGATCGATTGGAACGAGGACGACGTGCAGGACGGTCTCCATCCCACATTTCGCGCCTCTGACCTCGGATTTTTTCTTTCAGTATCTTTTTTTCGTCGTCGTTCAGTGACATCAAATATGCTCCTACAGAAGGATATCATACCCAACTGGAATGCTCAACGCAAAATAATCTCCGTGCCAATTCCTGTGGAGGTGAAGATCTCCAACAAGATAGTGTGTGGGAGTCGCCCATCAATAATATGAGTTTTGGTAACACCAGCCTTGAGGGCAGTCACACAAGCTGCCACTTTTGGGAGCATACCCGACTTAATCACATCGTCTGCAACCAACTTGTCAATCTCATTTGTCATAATAGAGGGTATTAATGTAGTCTGATCTTCTAGATCACGCATAATACCAAGTTGATCTGTCAACAAAATAAGCTTCTCTGCTTTTAGTGCGGCGGCCATTTCACCTGCCATAGTATCAGCATTGATGTTATAAGTAGCACCATTCTCACCTACACCGTTCGGGGCGACGACCGGAATATAATTTGCGTCCAGCAATGTGGTAATGACTTCTGGTTTGACTCGGATTATTTCACCGACATATCCTAGATCAATTGCAATTGGGTTTCCTAGTTCGTCTGTGAGCTCATGCTTTTTCGCTTGAATCATGTTACCATCCTTGCCACATAAGCCTACTGCTTGACCACCGAGTTGGTTAATTAGCTGCACGATTCCTTTATTAATTGAACCTGCCAATACCATTTCAGCAATTTCTACTGTTTCGCCATCGGTGACACGAAGGCCTTGAACGAATTCAGGTTCCTTCCCCATTCTTGACATGATCTCACTGATCTTTTTCCCCCCACCATGGACAATTACTGGCTTAATTCCAATGAACTTCATTAAAACGATGTCTTGAATCACGTTCTGTTTCAAGACATCGTTTTCCATTGCTGATCCACCATATTTAATTACCACAATCTTGTCAGAGAATTGGCGAATGTAAGGTAGCGCCTCGATCAATACATCGGCTTTCTTAATCAGTTCTTTCATCAATTTTCGTCCTAGAATCCTATTCTCCCTTGTCTACTTGACGGTCCAATAAAAAGTGGATATAATCTCGGATTATGGATCATATCTATTTGGATCACAACGCCACAACACCGCTTCACCCACAGGTTCTAGAAGCCATGATGCCATATCTAACAGACCAATTTGGCAATGGATCAAGTATCCATTTCTATGGACGCCAAGTTCGGAGCGCGGTTGACAAAGCGCGTGAGCAAGTCGCAAGTTTAATTGGGGCTAAGAGTCCCAGTGAAGTTGTCTTCACCAGTGGAGGAACTGAGTCAGACAATCATGCTATTAAAGGTACTGCACTGCGACAGAAAAATGCGCCTAGTAATCACATCATTACAACTTCAATCGAGCACAGCGCAGTCCTACATACTTGTGAATATTTGGAAAAGCATGGATTTGAAATTACCTACTTACCAGTTGACCGACATGGACTAATTTCTCTCGATCAATTCCGAGAGACAATCCAAGAGGATACTATACTGATTTCTATCATGTATGTCAATAATGAAATAGGTGCAATCCAGTCTATGACTAATATTTCCAGTATCGCTCAGGATCATAATATTCCTGTTCATACAGATGCAGTGCAGGCAATTGGTAAAATTCCAGTTGATGTGGAAGATCTCGGTGTTAATCTACTTTCACTTTCTGCACATAAATTTTACGGTCCAAAAGGTGTTGGCGCTAACTATGTACGACAGCGTACTCGGTTGGATAATTTTGTTCATGGGGGTGCACAGGAAAGGAATCGTCGTGCAGGTACTGAGAACGTTGCCGCCATAGTTGGAATGGGTGAAGCTGCAGAGATTGCCAAGCGCGATCTCCAGGAAAATAGTGACAGAATCACTAAACTTACTAATCGGTTGAGAAACGGACTGAAAGAAAAAATCGAAAACATTCGCGAAAATGGTCATTCTGAACACACGGACCCAGGTACATTAAGTATTTCGGTTAAATCTGTAAGTGGAGAAATGTTGCTAATGCGACTTGATATGGAAGGTATTTGCGCTTCGAGTGGTTCCGCCTGTGCCTCGGGTTCAGTTGAGCCATCGCATGTCTTGGCACAGCTAGGTCTTCCTCCAGAGGTGGCACAAAGTACTGTTAGATTCTCAGTGGGCAGTACCAATACAGAAGAGCAGATTGATAAGACCATACGAAAAGTCACTGAGATTGTTGATCAGATGCGATCAGTTCAGGACTCCTCGTGGGTTTGATAGACGGTATTTAATTAGATGGATTACCAAATTGGGATTGATCAGGCTTATACACGACTAGATCAATTTATTACATTAGTTTTTGACTCAGTTTCAAGGTCCCAGGTAAAGAAACTGATTAGTAAAAATCAAGTTACTGTTAACGGAAAATCCTGTAAACCTGCCTATAAACTTCAGGTTAGTGATTGGGTTCATGTGGACATTTCGGATGCATTTGATAATTTAAGCATCCAACCGGAATGTGTTGAGTTTGGTGTTATTCATGAAGATACCGAGATTCTGGTCGTTGATAAGCCGGCTAACTTGATTACGCATCCAGCGCCTGGGGTGAGTTCGGGGACTCTCGTTAACGGTCTCTTGAAACGTTATGGAAACCGGATTCGTACACTTGATCGAAATGGTATTGTCCACCGACTTGATAAGAATACCACTGGTGTTATGGTAGTTGCTAAAACAACTAGCGCTGCGCAGCATTTGTCTGGACAATTTAAGGAGCATACAACAAGCCGGAAGTATATTGCCTTGGTCTGTGGAACGCCAAAACATCAAAGTGCAACTATAGATACCCAGGTCCACCGCAGTCGTCAAAACTGGCGTAAGATGACGGTTACTGAGGGAATCGGACGCCGGGCCATAACTCACTATCACGTCTTGGAAAGTTTTGATCGGTTTTCTCTGGTAGATCTTACACTTGATACAGGTAGGACACACCAGATTCGTTTACATCTCAGTCATATTGGGCATCCTATTGTTGGTGATCCTGTTTATGGGGGTGGGGACAAACGGGCACTTAATGATGCTTCTAGTTCATTAGTAAGGCAATCATTCCTTAATTTGGGCCGTCAAGCGCTTCATGCTCGAAGTCTTGAGTTTGAACATCCTTTAACTCGAGAGCGTGTTGCCTATTGTTCGCCACTTCCCACAGATATTCAATCTGCGATTATGACTTTGTCAAATCCATCCGATTTCGCTTGAACCCTGAGGCGTTTTTTGATATAGTATCCTAGGTCTTGGTGGGTAGATGCGGAGATATAAAAATGAAATTTGAGAAGTTCGGCATTATAGTTTATATTTTGACCTTTATTCTGGGATGTGGCGTTTCCAACTATGATCGTGGTGTGTCTTTTTTGGGACAGGAAGAATTTGACACAGCGATTCCATATTTTGAAGCAGCGATCGATAGCGGTGTTAATATTGCGGATGCCCATCGCGAATTAGGCATAACTTACTATAAGAAAGAAATGGCACAGCAAGCCGCAAATCACTTACGAATCGCTACGAAAAATGGTAGGAAGGATAGTCGTGCAGCATTTTTTCTGGCTGTTGCTCTTGAGGAAAATGGGGATTTTGATGAAGCATTAGACGCATACCGGAAATTTATAAAGCTGAATAGTTCTCAGTCAATTGGACAAGATATCAGGTCCCGCATTGTTTTGGTCAAAGGTAAGAAGGATAATCAGTTTGTACAAGAGGCTGTTACAGGAGAACTTGGGGCGAATTCAGGTAAGACTTTGGATAATCGAATTGTTGCCCATTATCTTGAAATTACACCAGGGAGTGCGGATCCTGTTGCCCTTCAAAAGTCACTGACTAGTTTACTGATATCCGATTTAGCCAAAGTCGATCAGGTTGATGTTGTCAGACGTAGTTTACTACAGAAGTTGATCAATATGATCGACCTGGATCAGGATGCCGTCTTAAATACTAAAAATATTAAACGAATCGGTCATCTTCTTCGTGCAAAGCATGTTATTTCAGGTAAAATTGAAGAATCTAGTGACGGAGCTTTTCGCCTAAATCTTTTTCTAAACAAAATTGACTCAAACGAAGTACAGCAGATCAGTACACCGGAAGAGGAAAAGAACGACCTGTTCGAGCTCCAGAAAACTTTGGTTTTTAGTATTCTCGAGTCACTTAATATCCAACCAGTAGGTGCCCTCAAAAAAGCTTTGCTAAAGAGGGAAACTGAAAGTATGTCTGCGCTGATATTATTTGGGCAAGGACTAGACAGTGTAGATCGTAATGACTATGCAACAGCTGTAAAGCTGTTACGAGATGCTTTAAGCGAAGATCCAGATTTTGAATTGGCTAAAAAGGTTTTAAATGAAGCAGAAGCGCTTGAAGTTGCTAGGGGACAAGATTTATCACTCATTGAAACTAACGTTGTGCGTCGGATTAAGTCACAGTCGGCTATCCACGACCGTTTTAGTCACATGGATAGCGCTTTAACGCGAGAATTTGCTCCGCCAACAGCAGCTGATGCAACGCTTGAAGGCGATGCCCCACCACCTGAAACATCCATTACCATTATAGTAAAACAGTAGGTTCAGGAAAGTTTGATGAAATTCTTTCGATATATTCTCTTTAGTTCGCTCATATGCTGTTTATCTAGTGGATATCTCCGAGTTCTTGCGGATACTGTTCAGCCAATAGCCACAAAAGATCGCAGTTTCGCAATATATTCAATTCCGCACCTTCAGAACTGGAGTGTTACCAACCAAGTTGACAAAACCCAAACGCGTTTAAGGCAAATATCTATTCCTTGGACAGCTCAGTTACAGCTATCCAATCGAACTGGTATGGTGTTAACACAATCGAATGCGATTTCGGAATTCAATTTAGATAAACTGGATGATCAAGGAAAATCTGGACTTACCCTTCAGGGTATGGGAGATATGCGGCTAAAGATCAAACACCAATTATTTGATAGTTTGATGTTGATCGCTGGTACTAACTTCCCAGCGGGAAAAACTAGTGTAGATCCAGAAGCTGATGAGGACGAGGTTTTAAAGCATCTATTCGATGATACTCTCGATTTTCAAACCGGGCGTCTTGGTGAAGGTTGGGCCTTTGACATTGGAACTGCTTATGCTCGTCAATTAGCTGGTATCACTTTTGGGATTGGAGCAAATTATCTATATAAAAATACGTATTTGCGCCAGTTGTTGAATGATCCGACAAGGAAAGTAAACTATAATCCCGGTACAGACATCAGCTTTACTAGTGGTTTCAGTGCAGGGTCGGTTCTTCAATTCCGCTCAGATTTTACCTATATTATTCATACGAGACAAACAATTCATGGTACCGGAGTTTTTGATAAGGAGAAGAACTATTTTGAACAAGGTCCGGATCTGCTCATTGACGGTGGGATTGCGTACAAACGACAACGTTTGAAACTAGATCTTTTTGGACAACTACTAGATCGAGAAGCTAGTAGCCGTCCCGATGCAAGTAAGAGTAATAGACTTGACATTGTTGATAGGAATCAAAACAACCGGAGAATCTATGCACTTCGCATTACGTACCAAACGGGTGGACGCAGCACAATTTCCGCAACAGTCGAAGATAAGCTTCTTGAGGATCAGAATCAGGAACGGGTTGCAAGTGTTCTGAGTTATTACTTGGACTCTCATTTTCAACTTACAAGTCCTATTGGCTTGACACTTGGCCTGAAAATATCCAATGGCAGAATGGATGAAGGGCAGACACGACTTTCTGGTTATGGATGTTATGCTGCTTTAACCACTGGATTCTGAAATCAGATACTCCTTTAGCACCTGTGATTAGTGCAATTTCTAAGCAGTAATTCTGGTGTTGGTATTTTAAGGTCTCTCCTACTCAACAATACAAGGCACAATGATCGAGTCCACCATACCATGTAGGATCTTTTTGTCATCTGGACAGACTGTCGCTTGAATGCCGGCAAGCCGAACTTTGTCCTGGACGACAAAATAGTAAGGTCTCAGTAAGGCTCGACCTTTCATCTGGCGGATATCGCAGCTGTTAAAGTCGTAATATGACATTACGATTCGCTTGGATTTGTGAAATTCCTGTAAGATATGCGGTGTCTCTTCGAAACTGCTGAGAGCTTGTTCAACAGCCTTTTCCCAATCTTCGGTAGCCATGTCATGGCCGATTGCCACGCCTTTGCTGCCCCAAGCAAGTGAAGAAAACCCTGACGGTTTGATTACTAGTTCGCGCTGCTTTTGCGTAACTGTAATTAATTGTCGGAAATCGGTAATAGGGGTTTCATCTAGACTTAAGCCGGGGATAATCGCGTGCGGAGGTAATTCACTGGGATCGATAATCCAAGTGCTTGGAATAATTTCTGATAGTAGCCGATGGGTATCTTCGCCTAATTCGCGTTTCCAAAATGATTGGAGCGCCGGGTGATGAAACAGGGCAAACAAGAGCTTTTCTTCCAAATATGCTTTTGGGGGTGGAGTTATAATAACGTTTCGTTTCTTCGCTGCATACAAAATTAGTTCGGATTTTGGAATGTTTTTTAGATCGAAAAGTTCGAAAAACCGATAGACAATGTCAACTTGAATGTCCCCTTCGTCCTCATCTAGAAAAAGCCCAGTTTCAGTAAAGATAATCTCACGAGGATGGACGGTTCGAGCGTATAATCCAAGGCGATTTAGTTCGGAGGCTAACCAATACATCTCTTGTCGGTAGTCCTCGGCTTCATCTGAAACAATGATAGCAAGTACTGGCTGGTCTTTTTTTGATAGTGAACGAACCATTTCGGCGAACCCGGTCGCCATACCATTTGATCCTCCTAAAATTTCACAACCGAGTTCTGAATACTGAATACTCAGACCACCTGTAAAACCTATACCGCCTGGAATCGAATCAAGTTCACTAATTACCATGCCATTTTCAGTTGGCAGGATATCAGGGCGTATTACCTGTGGTAATTGACTTTTGAACCGGCGCATCCTCCCAAATTCAATGACTGTTTCCGGTTTTCCCTTATCTAGGTAATCTGAAATCCATTTAGGCTGAATTCCTCTAGTACTTTGTGAATAAAGTAAATTACATACTTTATAAAATTTCAGTAAATGCGTACCTAAATTTTCCAACCAAACAAGATCTTCTGCAGATATAGGAAAGGGAACAGGTGAGATTCTCCATGGAACCTTGCTGTTGGGATGTACTTCACGTCGCTCTCCGATATAGAGACCATCATCAGGAATGTTTTCGTTGATTCGTAAACATCTATCTTGAAGGTTCACTAAGACTCCTTTCTACGGGCCTATAGTTCAATTTGCTTGGCGAAAGTGACATTATCAAGTTCGGAAATTTCTTGCATAACTTTAGCTGAAATGCTTTCCCCTATATTAATTAACATAAGTGCTAGCGAACCGATTTGTTTTCTTCCACATGTCATATCAGCAATGTTGATTTGGTGTTTCCCCAAAACTGTACCAATCCGGCCGATCATTCCCGGTATATCTAGATTGTAAATCAGAATAATATGCCCTTCCAGCTTAGCATTGAGATAAAGGTCGTCAACTCTCACAATCCGTGTGTCATTTTTTCCAAATGATGTTCCTTCAACCAATTGTTCCATCTTATCTGTAACAACTGTGACAGTAATTGAGTTTGAGAAGTTATCATCTGTCAATTTTTTGGTTTCGCTGACTTGGATGCCACGTTGGCGAATGAAAAACGATGCGTTAACGTAATTTATATTTGCATGGAGAGCGGGTTTAAGAAGGCCTGCCTGACAAGCGGCACTAAGTAAATTCACATCTCCTTTAAAAATATTGCCGTTATATTCTATTCGAATTTCTGTGATTTGGCCCTCAAGAATTTGGCTTTCAAGAAGCTGTGCCTGAAAACTACCGAGTCGTTCCGCCAGCAGGAGATAAGGCTTCAACTTATCAAACTGATCCATTCCCGGTTGATTGACGGCGCCATCGATAGGTAGTCCATGCAGTGAGTCAACTACCTTTTGGGCAATTTCTTTAGCGACATGTTCTTGAGCCTCAGTTGTATATGCACCGAGATGCGGTGTGGCAATAAAATTGTCAAGTTCCATCAAAGTTGGGTTTTTGGGAGGTTCTTCTTCAAAGACATCAAGGGCCGCACCCGAGATTTCCCCGTTTTTTAATGCTTCCAAAAGCGCGACTTCATCTAACAAGCCGCCCCGTGCGCAATTGATCACGCGGCAACTGGATTTCATCATGCTAAATTCACGGTAGCTAATACTATGATATGTTTCATTCGTGAGTGGCAGGTGTAATGAAATATAGTCCGCTTTTTGGATCAGTTCATCTTGGCTAACAAGCTGAATGCCTAGTTTTTCGGCAGCATCCGATGAAATGTAAGGATCAAAGGCAATAATTTCCATCCCAAATGTTTGAACACGTTTGGCGACCTCTATGCCAATTCGGCCTAGACCAATTATGCCGAGAGTCTTACGGTAGAGTTCGTTACCCACAAATCGGCCGCGATCCCATTCACCATTTCTCAAAGATATGCCGGCGGGAAGAACACGCCGTGAAAGCGACAACATCAACGCAATGGTATGTTCGGCTGCAGCAACTGTATTTCCATTCGGAGTATTGAAAACAAGTATACCTTTTTCGGTAGCAGCATTAACATCAACATTGTCAATGCCAACCCCTGCACGACCGATAATCTTCAGTCGATCAGTTGCTGCTAGGACTTCAGTTGTGACTTGTGTCGCACTTCGGATTATCAGCGCATCATAATTACCAATATGGAGGATTAATTCCTCTTGAGTGAGATTAGCTTTGACATCGACTTCCAAATCTTCCTGTTCGGCAAGAAGATCCAAGCCCGATTGGGATAATGAATCGCTAATCAATACTTTCATGCTCAATCTCCAAACTTGAATAAAACGTGGAAAAATATAACACTGTGTAGTTCGCTTGTCAACTGAAACAATCCCGCTCAACCAGCTGAAATTTCAGTTGCAAATAATCACTCAGGTATGATAGCATTCGGGCGTCAACAGACAAGCATAAGGTAGATAAAAAGGCCAAGTAATGAAAAAGTTCATTGTTATTGAAGTCGTTGTTATTATTGCTCTAGTCATTGGGTTCCTGGTTGGCAAATCATTGAATAGTGATAATCCCATCAATTATTATAGAAATGCTGATCGTGCTTGGCAAGAGGCGGTAAAAACGGACATCCCACCTGTTACTCTTGACGATTTTGATCAGAAACGGTTGCAACAAGTTCGTGCCCTGTATCGCGAAGTTTTCGATAAATATCCCAATAGTGATTGGGCAGATGATGCTCTGTATCAGTATGCATCTCGGATTTCACGATCTCAAGAAGAACAATTCACTCTTTTTAGGCGTATTATTAACAACTATCCGGACAGTCAATGGGCCGATGATTCGCTTTATGGTATTGCTGTTGCCTATTACCGATTGGGGGCTGAGGCATCGGAAAATAATCCGGAATTGCAGGATGCAGGTGATACTTATTATGATCGATCGTTTGCTTTTTTCGATCAGGTCATTCGGGATTATTCTGGGAGTGCACTGGTTGACCAAGCATTATTTAATCGCGCTATGTGCTACTACGGCAAAAAAATGTTGGAGCCAGCACTTGAACAACTCAGTGCTTTAACCAATGATTTGGCGGATACGTTGATAATTCATGAGGTGATCTATTATATCGGCATGGTTTATGTTGAACAGCGGAAGTATGAGAACGCAAGAGTGGAGTTTAGGAATGTCATCGATTCGGGTCATAAAGAGCTCTCTCCGCTAGCCCAATTTGGTATTGCTCAAACCCACTTTTCTGAAGCAAACTATGAAAAGGCGATAGATGAGTACGAGAAAGTGATTGGAAATTACAGTGCAACGAAATCTGCTGAAGATGCTCGGTTTTACATTGGATGGTCGTACCAAAGGTTGGAAAAATATGACGAAGCCATTTTGCAGCTTGAGGAAGCAATTGAACTGTTTCCTCACAATGAAAATTCCTCTAATTCACAGTTTTTTATCGCCCAAATTTATCATGCTAAAGAAGATTATCAAGGGGCAACTGAAGCTTATCGGAAAGTTATGGATAATACGACCATCGATTATAATACGCGCCGGTCGGCTCAATATCGAATTGCGAAGTTACTTGAAGAAAACGATGACATTGATGGGGCTGTTGGAGCCTATCAACAGCTACTGAAAAACTTTCCGGAATTACATCAAACACCAAGCCATCCATCAAATAATATTAATGAGAATTACATTCAGAAATTAAGATCTGAACAATTATAGAATTCGGTTCAATCCCTTCCGGAAATTTACTTGGTTTGTTTCGTCAATTTCTGTTACTCAACCCCCGCTTGACAATAATTAGGTAAATCTGCTAAGATTGAACGACCAGCAGCAAGTCCAGAGAGCAATCGTAGGTATTGTACGTGAAGCCAATCAATCTGTTCGTTGCTATTTTCTTGGTTTTCGTATTGGCAATGACTCCATTCTCAATTAGTTTAGCGCAAAGAGCGAGTTCCACACAGTTAGCCGAAGCTATCCGTGTCGCACGCAAATACTTGAACTCTAATCGTAACTTCGCCTCTCATGAAATTGAAAAATGCTTCACAGGGGGCATGGCGACATTGGCTCAAAACTGGGATGTACTATCACCTATACATCAGAGAGAGTTTGCAGATGTTTTTGCCAGACCTAGCACTGCTGGCATCGCTGGACGTGATGGTGGGGGCGCACCGCCGCGAACCCCAATTACAGGTTCTCTAGTGCACAAATTCGACACCCCCCATTTTCGGATACATTATTCAACCAATGACCGTCATGCTCCACCTCTAGATGATTACAATCCAGCGAATGGGGTTCCCGACTATGTTGATAGAGCGGCAGACGCAGCTGAAAAATCCTATCGTATTGAGATTAAAGCGATGGGATTTAAGGAACCGTATGACGATTTTTGGGCAACGAATAACGGTGGGAATATCAAAGCAGATATTTATTTAGTCAAATTTGGTTCCCTAGGTTTGGCACTAAACAGTGGTATTAGCGGGCGTTTTATTTCAGCTGGAGTAACAGCTATTCCATTTTACCTAATTAATTCCAGAATGTGGGATTACTACGGTCGATCAGAAGGAAATCGTTACATCGATACCACTATCGCCCACGAATACTTTCATGGCGTTCAATTAGCTTATAACGCTAAAATGCCTCCATGGACTATGGAGGCTACCTGTACCTGGATGGAATCGAGAGTCTACGATGGCGGAAGAGCCGTCTTCAACATTGACCCAAAGTATCAAGAGGATCTGGATCAGCTGATAGTTCCCGTTGAGTTAGCCATGGAATTGGGAACCAAACACAAGATCTTTCTATTGACGCCGGATAAAAAGAGTATCCGCGATGATGTTTCTGTCATTAGGATTCCTCCTGATGAGAAGACGGGCAAAGGATTGCGATGGCGTATCCGAGATCATCAGAAGAACGAAGAGTGGACCAAACGTCGTATTTACGAGATTCGCAAATACCGCGATGAACTCAGGTTCCATGAAGATTTTGATGATATTCCTGACATCGACAATATCGATGAGACTGATGGTTATCATTATTATACAGGCCAATTACACGATTGGTTTATCATTCCAGATATTTCTCTTGATGAAACAAAATTCCATCATCATTATGGATCAATGATCTGGTTTTTCTATATAACTGAGCGGTTTGAAATGGATATTGTGAGAAAATTTTTTGCTAAAGCGACACAAGGCGCTGGCCGCGAATATCGTAGCTTTGCTTCCCTCTTTGAAGACTATGGCACCACTCTGGCTGAAGCATTCAAAATGTTTACTGTTTGGAACTACTATACTGCAGATCGTGATGAAGGAAGACACTATTTTAACGGCAACCGTTTCCCCAGAGTTGCCATTAATCCAACCAATATCCATAATTCATATCCTATCCATCGATATTACAATGATAAGGAAATGCCGGAAGCATTTGGTGCGCGTTATGTTGTGTTTAATCCGCCGGAGGATGGTCAGGTATTTGAGGATTTTGCTGTTCGAATAGATGGGATGGATATCGCTCCAATAGACCTGAGGACCATTGAGATCGCAGAACGTCGTGAAAAAATTGAAAAGGAACTAAGTCGACTTGGTTCAACTGGCCTACGCGGATGGGGTGTGAAGTTTATTGTGCACAAGAGCAATGGGACAACTGAAGACACTGAGGTTTTCACTTATCACCGGTCACAAGAAGCACAGATGAATTTCCAGAACTTTGGCAAACACAGCGATATTACTAAGATCGTATTGATTTTGATCAACATTCATCCTGACATTGAGCAGGTTATTACGCCTGATTATGATCAGCAAACAGGGAAAAACGCAACAGGTGGTAGCATAAGCTATTATGCGGGTGTACCTCCGGCAGGAAGATTGACCGAACCAAAATTGCTCAAGGGAGAGAATGGTGGTGTTCACATCGAATGGAAACTCGAAGACCTGACAGAAATCAAGCAGATAGCTATCGTTCGCAAGCGGTTCGAGCTCAGAACCGATACCTCTCGTCAAACCCTGAAGCCATTTCAAGATGCGGCTCAAGTTTTCGATGCTGGCGACCGTGATAACAATGGTGTACCTGATGGAGATATTAACATTGTTGGTTCCGTTGAGGCAACGGACACTAATTTCTTTGACTCAACCACTTTTCAAGATATTAACGTGAACCACAAATCGTTTAATCCGAGGGGGGTTGCTTACTTTTATGCTGTTGTCCCTATTAGTCAATATGGTCTGATGGGAACGCCTGCTATTGGTCAAAGGTCTATAACACCTGATTATATTCCTGAAGATAATCAGGTTGCTGCTGCACCCTCTCAGACCACGTTGCACCAGAGTTACCCGAATCCGTTCAATCCTGAGGTTTGGATTCCATATGAGTTAGCCGCAGATTCACCGATCAGTATTGATATTTATACTCCAGCAGGTGAGAAGGTTCGTACGCTAGATGTTGGGATGAAATCAACTGGCAGATATATCGATAAAGACTTTGCTGCTTATTGGGATGGTCGGACAGCCACAGGAGAGAGAGTAGCAAGCGGTGTTTATTTTTATGTGCTTCGGACGACGGATTATGTTGGTAGTGGAAAAATGGTGATCGTCAAATAGCCCTGGATGTAAGAATGATATGCTCAAATATCTGATACATGTCTTAGTTCTTGGATTGTTGATTTTATCCTTTTCTAGTTGTAGTGATGGTGATCCGTTTGATGATCCTGTCATAGATCAGGAACTCGGTGATGTAGAAGGATTGCATGCTGTTGAATTTCCTACTCCATCAAATGGAACGTGGACTTATCTAAATCCAGAAAATAATCGTAAGTTCACGCTACGGATTGAGGATACTAGGTTTGTTGATGGCCTCGTGTATCGAAAACTCAATTCCAGTGAAATGCGCCTTTTCAAGATCCCGCTTGATCCATTAAAAGATAAGATACCAGACATCCAAGGTCAAAAGATCAGTAACTTGGAAGATGTTATACAGACCCTTTATAAAGTTCAGGAGCAGATTGTTGAAGGGGAACGAAAGGGCATATCTGAGGAAGAGCTTGAACCACTGAAGGTTGATCAGAAAAAATTGCGTTCCGTTATCGATAAAGACTTCCAAAAAAACGAATTTGGGCTACTAACAAATCGCGCCACGAAAGAATTCACTGTACAAAAAAAAGACGATGAATGGCGAATATTTGAAAACTTCCAGCAACCTTTTATCATTCGCAAAGAAGATGATCAATTAGTTGTCTTTACTCGCGAAACCTTTGACCATTTAGCCACAAATGGTCTAGTATTTCGGTGGAAAGGGGTATACTTTCCAGCCTCGATTCCGATTAAGTCCAGATACTTCTTCAAATCCATCAGGGACTACCAAGAAGCCGCACTCGACGTTTATTTAACACTTTTGGGTGAAGTTCCTATCTTGCACCAATCCTATTTCATTCCCCAGAAAATGTGGGATTTCCCGCTGACTGTTGGGAAGGAATGGATAGTTTTCGAAAAAGTATCTGTACCTACAACTTTGGTAATTCGCCGAGTTGTAGCTGAAGATGTTGCTGTAGATGTACCAGCCGGTAGTTTCCAAACTTTTCTCGTTGAAGAAGTTATTGTGGGTATAGAAGATGTTGGACTGCCAAACGAAGCGGAAAACAATGAGGAGGGGGGTAAAAACGAGGTCAAAACTGATTCAGGAAAACCCTATATTCCTCCTGCCCACTACTGGGTAGCTAAAAACATTGGTGTAGTTAAGTATGATTATCCGAAGTACATTCCAGTTGGTTCCAAACCCAAAATTCATACCTTCGAGTTGACGGATTACAATCTTCCTGGCTATTAGGTCTGCATGTAATCTTTAACTCGTGGCGTTTTTAGAATGTCAATCTCCATCTCTATCTTGCTGGGTTAGTTGCTTCATTGAAGGAACGAATATCCGGTCTCCATCTGCCACGCCATTTATAATTTCGAAGTGACTGCTGTTTCGTTGTCCAACTTCGATCCTCTTCCGTAGACCTTTTTCTTCGATTTCACCTTTCTTTCCTTTTTTAGCCTTTTTCGTCGTTGTGCCATCGTCGAGTTGAACAAAATACTTTTTTTCACTGTCTATATTCGTTTCTATTCCATTCAGCATGTCTCCGTTCGGAAGATGAATTTTAATTTCAGTTGGTCCTGTTCGGATGCCACGAGCAGACTTATCGAGTAGGATTTCAACGTTTCCAAAGGACTTGTCAGGGAAAATTTTGCCTACGGTGGATTTGAATTGCTTCCCGACTAAATTTTCAATTGTTATTTCTTGATCAATTTGTAATTTATCAAGTTGCATTGGTGGGATATTTGCCTGAACTGTTAGGACTTCGGAGATAATTACAGATTCAATCGGTAGTTGTAGAATGTCAGACTTTTCAGTAATGATAATATCAATATCAGCGGACATTCCCGGCATCAATTGCGGGGGGGATCCAATAACTTCAATCATAACTTCAAAAGTGACAATTCCACTTGATGTTCGTTGTTGTACATCCGCACTTGGCGCAATCTCACTTACAATCCCTTGAAAGGTTTCCTTAGGGTATGCATCCACGTGGATCTCCACCTTTTGGCCGATCACCACTTTCGCGATTTCAACCTCGTTAATGTAAGTCTTAACTACCATTTTTGAGAGATCTGCTATTGTAAGAATAGCTGGTCCTTGGCTAAACGCTGATCTACCAGAAGTTATGATTTCTCCTTCCTCAACACTCAATTTTGTGACTTTACCCGAAATCGGAGCCACCATGGTTGTCCATTCCAAGCGCTCAGCCTCGGATTTGAGGCGACTTTCTGATTCAAGCAAAGCTGCTTGCGCTCCGACTTCAGAATGGACAGTGAGCTCTTTCTCCTGTTCAGCAGTCTCAAGGATTTCCTGGAGTCGCGTTTGGGTGTTCTTTAACTCTGCTTCCAATTGTTTTTGCCGTGCTTCTTGTGCACTTTTGGTTGACTCCAGATTCAACTCTTCTAATTTTAGTGTGGTTTTACGATTCTCAATTGCTCGGTTTCGAGCATCAATATTTTGACTCTGGGATTCTACTGTTCTGATTTGGGATTCGACATTTTTTCGTGCGGATTCGTATTGTGAGGTTGCTGTAGCATAATTAGCTTTGGCATCTTCTAAAGATTTTTTTGAGATGAACTTTTTTTGAAATAATTCCTTGCTTCGATTATATTCTGCTTTGGCATTGTCATAGTTGATCTTGGAAGCCCCAGAATTTGATTGATATTGTTGAAGTTGGATGTCTGCTTGTTGTAGGGCAATCTTTGATTGGTTGAGAGAAATTTGATCTTGTTCTAACAGATTTCGAGTGGTGGAAATATTTGCTTGTGCTTGACGGATCTGTTGATTTGAAGTAGCTTGGTTGGAGTCTAAGTTCGCTTGTGCAACTGCAACTGAATTCTTGCTTTGGACTATTGTGCTATCCTGCTGTTTTTCCGCCAGGTAGATCCTGAGTTTTGCTTGATCAAGCGAGGCACGTCTTGCATCGCGACTAGCTTCTGCTTGGTGTTTTTGTTCTTTAATCTGTTGAGGATCAATTTTGATCAATTCTTGTCCTTTTTGGACAAAGTCTCCTTCTTCGATAAGGATTCTCTCAATTTCACCTTCAACGTTTGATCTAACAGCTACGGAAACCAATGGTTCGAGGTTTCCTGTTTCACGGATTTTGACGACAAATCTTCCATATCGAACAACCTCCATTTTGTCTTCTTCTTCCTGTTTCTTGTTACATCCGTTGATGGTGAAGGAAATGACGATAGTGCTAATTAGGAAAATTTTGAGTAGTAAACGCGCATAATTGCGGAGGTTTGTTTGTTTTTGTTGAAGCATAATCAGTTTTTTCATATTAGCTATCGGGAAGTGGCGTACTAACAAGATATACAAGAATGTAATGATAATAAAATTACAGGTCGCCTAAGACCTTCTGGAGGGAGGCTCGTGCAATCTGATAGTCATAAAATATACGAACTTGGCTAGTGAGAGCACTAGCAAATACGGTTTGGGCATCAAGAAGTTCAATCAATATTGCTAGTTCTTGTATGAATCGTTCGCGAATAACATTGAGACTCAGTCTTGCATCTCGAACTTGTGCATCTGATATCTCAACGGACTTTGCCGCCCGGATAAGATTTAGATAAGCTTGTTGGACTTCCAAAGCAACAGATCTCTTTAGATCCTCAAGATCCTCTCGGGCTCGATCAAGCTGAAGTTCAATCTCATCGACCCGCCGTTTAGTCACACCGCCGTCGAAAATTGGGAAGTCCAATGTGGCAGCAAAACGCCAGTAGCGCAAATGACCAAGATCTTCTGAGTCATCAAAGTAGTCATCCAAGTTAAAATCATGATTATATTGGGCATTTAATTTTGGATAACGATTAAGTTGGGTTAGCCTGAGAGCGTATTCTGTTTGCTTGATATTTGACTTGACCACCATAAATTCTGACCGAGCTTTGATAGCGCGATTAATGGCTTCGTCCAGCGAAATATCAACTATCTCTACTTCGTTTTTCGGTTCCTCATTCTCAACAACACGAATTCGAGTTGCTGGATTTAACCCCATAATACGTGGTAAGTTGGCTAATGCAATATCGAGTTGGTTCTGATCATTAAGTAGCGCTAATTCACTATTGGCTTCACGAACTTGTGCTGTGGCAATGTCGGCTTCAATCTGAATTCCTGCTTCCACATATGCCTCAACACGCTCTCGATTCTCGCGAGATCTATCTAGGTTTTGCCTGTCAACTTTCACCAACTCCTGTGCTTTCAAAACCTCATAGTAAGCTTGAGTTACTTGAAACACCAAATTTTGGCGAACTTGATCATTTTGGACATCGACTAAATTTTTGCTCTCTCGTGCTTGTAAGAGTCCGATATTGCGTTGGCCATGATCCCAGATTGTATAGCGACCAGTAACTCCAAAGCTATAGTTATTCCTCTCAAACCCAAAATCAATCTGTTTTGAAGCAGAATAACCTCCGTTCAGAAGAAAATCTGGATAATAAAGCGCTTGGGCATTTTTAACTCGTAGTTCCTCAATCTTTTTGCTAATTTGCGCGTTTTTTATATCACTTGAATTTTTCTTAGCGATCGCGATGCATTGCCTGAGTGTAAGAGGTTGGGATAAATCATAAACAGCATCAACTTGAACAACAACGGGCGGAGGAATATTTCTAATTCTTGGATCTTTCTGAATTCTATCCTTATTATTATCATTACTTCCGGAAAAAATAAATAAATCCGGCTTCAGATCACTTTCCTCTTTGGGATTTTCGGCTGGATCTGTCTCCTGTCGAGTCTTAATGACAAAGGCTTCATCCTGCTCTAATTCTGTTAGGAGACTACTTTGCGATTCTGACTGTAATGAAACTGATTCTTTGGGTTTTGATATTTCATCATCGTCTTCAACCAAAACAAATAGGTCATTTTCTTTTGTGCTTTGGCTTTC
>Ga0066834_10000055_pt1 | contig 46072 bp, 48 predicted proteins | sample ETNtaG_30_FD_66729 | JGI IMG/M metagenome (GOLD analysis project Ga0066834, IMG submission 66729) | Marine microbial and viral communities from oxygen minimum zone, Eastern Pacific Ocean - ETNP201306PF43B | ecosystem: Environmental > Aquatic > Marine > Oceanic | place: Pacific Ocean: Eastern... | reverse complement strand
TCCAGGTGTAGCCACCATCAAGCGAGCGATACACGGCAGGGCCGTCGCAGGAAGGATTACCTCGGTATATTGCTCCATCGGAGCCTCCGGCAACATGGCCATGCAGACCTGAGCATTGTGGGGTTCCAACAGGGTAGCCGACACGCTGGACGTCCCACGACAACCCACCATTGAGTGAGCGGGAGCACTGGGGTCCGGCAGCTGGCGAGCCGGTATTGATACAGTAGACGTAGACTACTCCGCCTGAAATAGCGTTTGAATGAGGCATCGACGCAATGCTCTGGTGATCCTGCGTCACGTAGTAGCCCTCGACAGGATATGGGGTACTCCATGTATCTCCGTCATTGTCGGAGAACTCCACAAACATGGCTGCCAGCGCATGCATATCGAACTTGACCAGCCGACCGGTGAACTTGTCCACGTAGAGGTAAGGATCATTGGAGTTTGGGGTCTGACCCGAGTCTTCATCAAGCTGTCCGAAGGGCCCGACGTCTTCCCAAGTCTGCCCCTGGTCCCTTGACCGGATGATATGGGTGCCATCACCGAGGCCGTTCCACTGCGTGAAGAATATCGCACCTGACTGCGTAATCCCGATGGTCGGCTCAAAGGTGTCGTAACCGGTGCCGTAGTAAGTCGCATTGGCAAAGAAGGGAGTGCTGTCACCCGTCAGGTTAACTGTGATATTCGCCGCCGCAACCACGGCCGAGTTTGTCGCATCTATAGCCCAGGGCATGGAAGGAGTTCCGGGATAGTGATACCATGTGTTGACAGGTCGGGGCTGCTCGAAGTCGAATAGTCCCGCTTCCGGCTCCGGCGGGGGCGGCTGCTCCTGTCCCAGGCAGCCGGCCAGTGCCGGCAGTAGGAATAGCAGAGCGATGCAGGCGGTCGGCAAAGTGTGTTTCGGTTTCATCCGTTTTCCTGTTGCAGGTGTGGTGGGCCCGGCCAGATTTGAACTGGCGATCTTCGCCATGTCAAGGCGACGTCATAACCCCTAGACCACGGGCCCCGCCGTGCTGACGAAGGGGGGTGGTTAAAATTCTGCGCCGGCCAGTTGTGCAAGCCTCTGCAGCGCATCTGCATAGTTAGCGCCCTCGGCTGCGGCCAGCGTTTCGAAGGCGGGTTGCAGCTCCTCGGCGAACTCGCGCACCTCGCGGGCGAACTGCCATTCGCGGCCGCCCGCGCTGCTGGTGTGCCGCAGGATAGCCCACGCTAGTGCCCGCTCGCCATGGCTCGCCTCGGATGCGGCCGCCAGTGCGCGCTGCAAGTCCGCATTGCGGCCGGTGCGCAGCAGCCTCACCGCGCGGTCAGCCAACGCTGGGAGCGGCGGCAAGCTTCCGAGCTCAGGGAGCGCCGCTAGCGCATCCTGCATCTCGGCGCGCGCCAGCGCATCACGCAGCTGCTCCAGCGGCTCGCGCTCGTCGGCAGCGCCGCCCCAGTTGGCCAGCAGCCGCTGGCCGTGCGGTTTCCAGGTGGCACCCGCGACCGCCCCCAGTGTGAGCGCCTCGACCGCAACGGCGCCGTCATGCCGCTCCAGCAATTCGCGCGCGATACGGGCGTCGTGGCCGGAGAGCGAAAGCCGGGCGGTGAAATCATCAGGCGTGAGCATTTCACTACCGTGGATGACGCCGTGCGCGCCGCCATCGGCGGCACGCTCACGCTGCCAATCCCCGAGCTGCGTCCACAGTTCGGCGTCAGTCAGCTTGCCCTCGCGATATTCGTTGAGCGCCGGACACTTCGTGGCTGGCGCCAGCGCATCGAGCGGCGTCACGACCTCCACTTCCCAGTCAGCGGTCGCGTCACCCGCGTGCTGGTGCTCGAGCACGTCCATCAGCGAATTGCGGCTCGAGCGACGCCAGCCGGCAGCGGGCAGCCACACCTCACGGTCGAGCGACAGGCAGCGCAGACGTAAGCCTTCGCCATCGGAATCGCGCCAGCCACGCGGCAGCGCGGCGCGCAGCTCGTCCCAGAGCTCGGAGGGTAGCGCCGGCGACTTGCCGGTGCAGACTAGCCGCTTTGGCAACGAATAGAGCCAGATATCATGCTTGCGGACGTAAGCCAGGTGTGCCAGCGCGCGCCAGGTACGATGGTGAAAATTCTGCACGCCAATCAGCCGCTCCTTGGGAATCGACTGCCCGCGCAGGACGTAGCCCACCTCACCCGTTGGGTAACGCGCAACCGCCATCACCGGCGCCTTGCCGGCGTCGAGCAGAGTCAGGCTGGCCCGCAAGGCGAGCGCCAGCGGGTCCTTCAACCGGCGGCCGAACAGCCTGCCCAGGAAGCCGCGCTCTTCGGGCTCCACCGCGCGCTCGAGTTGCTCGCGCACGCTGGAATAGGGGCATTCGCCAGCAGGGTGGCGGCACTTGGGGAGCAGCAACTGTGGCTTTTCCTTGAGCTGCGCAACCCGCTCGAGCAGCTTACGCTGCTCGCTGCGCGTCGCCGTGCGGGTTCCTCTGAGCCGCGCCCTGCGTCGTTTCGCCATAGTTATTGCATCCGCAGCTTCCGCTGCACCCGCTCGAAAAATGTGTCGCCGAATCGCGCGAATCGGGCCGGGGTTACCGATTTCGTGATGGTGATTACGTCATCCGGCCCCACCGCCAACTCATCGCCCCCGTCCAGCACGACGACCGATGGTTGTGGATTCAGGAGTTTGATACCAAGCTCGACTAAATCCGGAATCACCAGCGGCCGCGACCCGATGCGGTAGGGGGCAATCGGCACCAGCACGTGCGCCCCGACGGCGGGGTGCAGGATGGGTGAGCCGGCTGACATGGCGTAGCTGGTTGACCCGGTGGGGGTGGCGATTATCAGCCCGTCACCGCGGAATTCATCCGCCAGGCAACCGTCGAGCATGATGCGGAACTTCTGGATTTTCGCGACGCGCGCGGTGTGGATGACTGCCTCGTTTAGTGCCCTACCCACCGACAGACCGTTGATGTAAACCTCGAGTCGCTGCAGCTCCTCGACTTCATAATCGCCAGCCTTGAGTCGCGCCAGATCCGCCTCGAGCGAATCGCCGAATTCCGACTCGGTCAGGAAACCGACTTTACCGATATTGATGCCGAAAACCGGCAGGTCGAGCTGTGACAGCGCGTAGAGCAGCGTCCCATCGCCTCCCAACGCCAGCAACAGGTCGCCCGAAAGCTCCGCTAGCGGCGTCCCCGCAAGGCCGATCAACTGCGCCGTCGCCTCTTCCAGCTCGGCGTCGTCGACCAGTTCGAGCAGCGCTTCCAGCTTCTTCGTTGCTTGTGGATGGTGCGGATTGGCAACCAGCGCGAACTTCACGCCGCCGCAGAAATGGGGTGCTAATAAGCCCGCAGGCGATTTGTACACACCCCTGCTGCCGCCCCATGAAGCTGGGCGCACACGTCTCGGTCGCCGGCGGGTTGCACAATGGGGTAGCCGAAGCGCTCGCCATCGGAGCCGACACGTTCCAGATGTTCAGCAAGAACCAGCGGCAGTGGATTGCGAAGCCACTCACCGACGACCAGCGCGACCAGTTCCGCACCGCACTGGCGGAGAGCGGACTGGGGCCGGTCATGATTCATGACTCCTACCTGATTAACATGGGGTCGCCCGACGAAACGAAAGGAAAGCGAGCGCAGCACGCCTTTCTCGAAGAATATCGCCGCTGCGAAGCTCTGGGCGTGCCTTACCTGAATTTTCACCCCGGTTCGCATACTCATCCCAATAAGGTGATGCGTGACGACCACGCCACCCGCGAGGCGGCACTGGAGCGTATTGCGGGCCACATCAACACCACGCTTGCGAAAACCGAGGGTTTCGAATCGCTGCTGGTACTGGAGAACGCAGCGGGACAGGGGACCAATGTCGGCATCACATTCGGCGAACTGGCGCATATACTGGAGCGGGTCGATGACCCGTCACGCATGGGCGTTTGCATCGATACGCAACACGCTTGGGCCGCCGGCTACGACTGGGGCGACTACGATGGCGTCTGGACCGAGTTCGACTCGCTAATTGACCGCGAGCGGCTGGTCGGGATGCACCTGAACGACTCGCTCAGCGACCGCGGCTCGCGCGTCGACCGCCACGCCAACCACGGCGAGGGGAAGTTGGGCGAGTCTGTCTTTGCCAGCATCATGCAGGACTCACGGCTGGAAGACGTGGCCGGCTATCTCGAGACGCCAGGCGGCCCCGACCGCTGGCGGCCGGAAATCGCCCGGCTGCGCGAGCTGGCCGAGAGATGAGTCCCGCCGCGGTATCGCGTCCGCTTCGGCGCGAGACGCCTTTTGAACAGGTTGCTGCCCGGCTGCCGGACTGGATGCGGCCGCACCTGCCGCGCAAGTGGGTCCAGCTGGGGCGTGTGCTGCTGCTGCGACTGCCACAAGCGCTGGAGGACGAGCGGCAGCCGATCGCGGCCGCCTATGCAACGCTGCCGGGCGTTGAGGCCGTCATGCGCCGGTCGCGCATTGGGGGCGAGCTGCGGCAGCCGCGGCTGCCGCAGCTCCTACTCGGAAGCTCGGCAGAGACTGAAGTGCACGAGCACGGCCTGCGCTACCGGCTCGACCTGCAGCGCGTGATGTGGGCGCCCGGTAACGTCGGCTGGCGCGCAGGCCCGCGCGGGCCTGCAGCTGTCGCCGCACTCTACGCGCATCCCGGCCCGCGGGCAGTCCTCGACTGCTTCGCCGGCGTCGGCTATTTCGCGCTGCAATTCGCACGCCACTGGCCCGCGGCGCAAGTCATCGCAATCGAGAAGAACCCGGTCGCGGCGGAATATCTGCGGCAGAACGTGGTACTCAACGGTCTCGCCAACGTCGAGGTCATCGAAAACGACTGCCGCGACGTCACGCGAGAAGCCGACATCGTGCATTTGGGATACATTGGTGGAACCTGTAATTTCCTGCAACATAGTTCTGACTGCCTCGAATCTTCAGGCACAATTATTTTCCACGAAGTGTACCGTAATAACTGGCTGGGATTTAGGAAGAGAAGCGACTGGAACGACACACCTGCAAAATTTGCAGAATTAATGGATGAATATGGTTACGAGGTTGAGGCTTTTGGGCGAGTAAAAACATATGGCCCCAGTTCAAGCCATATCGTTGCCCGGTTGAAAAAGAGGGACTAGTTTTCTGACTTGTCTATTTTAGCAAAAAGTTCTTCCAGACATTTATCAGCACCACTGATTTTATCCATATCTCCATCCCAGTTATCAAGGACAGCCATGTTTTTCAATTCAAATGCAATCACGGCATCAGTGATGGCGTTTTCTGCCTCCTGCTTGAAAGTGCCAGTATATACAATCGCCAGGTCAGTAAAGGCTGCCGACCCGAACTTGATGTGAAAATCCCCAAAGTGTATATCATCGAGGGACGAGCCTGTATTCTGGCTCACGGCGTCTTCCATAAAGTCCTTGATGGCGGTAAACATGCCCCCCATAATATCTGCATCGGTCTGGTCTACCTCATTAGTCGTAAGCTTTCCAATCACAATCCCTGATTTAGTTAACAGGAATAGATTATGTATACGTCCTGCCTTTCCAGGATGAATCAGTTTTTCCTGTAGTGCATTGACCAGCTGGGTGAATTCAGCAGTTCTGGAACCAGGGTCATAGAGCCCCATTTTCTCAGGCGAGAAATTTTCGACCAGCGCGCGGAATTCAGAGAGGTCAATAATCCCCTCTACCTTCATTTCCTGTTCTTTAACAATCTCCGTGGCCTTGTCGATTGCCTCCCGCACTGTCGTAACGGTCATGGGTTTCAGGATGTAGTCCATGGCACCATACCTGAAGGCAGTTATGGAATTCTGGATATCTGTTTCATTCTGGGACATCAAACATCAAAGTATGTATTTAACCATTTCAACCAGTGCATTGAATGACAATATCTTAAGGGTCGCCCTATTGGAGTCCATGGATGGCTTTGATGATGATGAATGGGCCGAGATGCAGGCGAAATATGTGGACTACATCATTAAGGAAATTTCTGAAATCAAGGCTGCACTAAATTCCGGAGATTACGACGCTTTGAGGGTTTTTGGCCACAACATCAAGGGTAGTGGCGGGATGTATGGCTTTGATGATATAACTTCAATCGGCTCCATGATTGAAGCACTGGCCAAGGCAGAAAATTGAGTTCACTCTTGAATGAAATAAGCAAGCTGGAAGAAAACCTGAAGGCCAAAAACCTGAAAAATTAATGATTCGGTAGCAGCACGACCTTGCCGAACATCTCACCCTGCTCGAGGATTTCATGGCCACGCGCCCCTTCAGAGAGCGGCAGCTCGCAATGGATGAGTGGCTTCAGCGCACCTTGCACGAGCAGCTCCAGCACCGCGGCGAAGTCGGCGTGCGAGCCCATGGTCGAGCCTAGGATTGAGAGCTGTTGTGAGAAGATGAAACGAATGTCGGTCTCCGCCAGCGGGCCGCTGGTGTTGCCGACGGTGACGATGCGGCCGCCGATGCCGGCCAGTCGCAGCGACTGCTTCCAGGTCGCGCGGCCGACGTTGTCGACGACGACGTCGTAGCCGCCACGTTCGGTAGCGGTGAATAGTGGCTTGTGCCATGCCTCGTCGGCCTTGTAATCGACGACCAGTGCTGCACCCAGCTCTTCGGCGCGTTGCGCTTTCTCGGAGCCACCGGCAACCACGTGCACTTCGGCGCCGAGGTGGCAGCCGAGCTGGATGGCTGTCGAGTTTACACCACCACCCGAGCCGACGACCAGCATGCGCTCGCCAGTTTGCAGTCGCGCACGGTGGACCAGCATGCGATAGGCGGTCAGCCCAACCAACAACGGTGCGGCCGCTTCCGCCGCCGTGAGGCCGGCCGGCCGCGAATGCAGGTTCTCCAGTGGCACCGCCACGAACTCGGCGAAGCCGCCGCGCACATGTTCTCCGAGAATACGGTAACCGGGCGACATCGAATCCTCTCCACGTGTGGTCCAGGCGTCCTGTCGCGTCGAGATACCCGGATCCACAACGACGGCGTCGCCCACCTTCCAGTCGCCAGCGTCCGCGACCAGTGTGCCGGCGACGTCGCTGCCGCCGATATGTGGCATTTCCAGCTTCAGCCCGGGCCAGCCGCGCCGCACCCAGATATCAAGGTGGTTCAAGGAACATGCATCTACCTTCAGCAGCGCCCAACCGTCCGAAACCTCGGGGTCAGGGACGTTGCCGAACTGCAGCACGTCCAGCTCGCCGTGGGCTTCGAAGTGGAGCGCCTGCATCGGAGGGCGATGGTAGTGGTGTTTTTAGGGCAGCAGCCCGCTAATCACCCACGACCGTGACCACCACTTCGCGCTGGTGCCCGTGGGCGCGGTGCTCCCAGAGGTAGATACCCTGCCAGCGGCCGAGCAGTAATTTGCTATCGGCGACTGGTATAGTCTCCGAAACAGATGTCAGGGCTGACCGGATGTGCGCCGGCATGTCGTCGTGTCCTTCGATGGCGTGCGCGTAATCGTCGCCTTCGGGGACAAGGCGCGTCATGAAGCGCGCGAGGTCGTGGCGCACCGACGGGTCGTAGTTCTCCTGCACCAGCAGGCTGGCACTGGTGTGGCGAATGAACAAATGGCAAACGCCATCGCGGACGCCCGCGTCGGCGACGGCGTCCTGCACTTCACGGGTGATGTCGTGGAACGCGTAGGACTCAGTCTGCACGGTGAGCGTCTGTCGTCGCATCGGATGCCTTATCCGCTCCACGCATTAAGAGCGCATGCTTACACTGGTCGGCCTTGGACTCGGTGGCCCCGAGTCGCTGACGCAGGACGGCATCGCCGTCATCCGCGAAGCCAGCGCACTCTTCGCCGAGGGCTACACTTCACCGCTGCTGCCGGAAACGCTGGCGTGGGTCGAACAGGCAGCCGGTCGCGTGCGGCTGCTCTCGCGCGAGGAGGTTGAGCAGCCCGAAACGCTGCTGGCAGCAGCGCGCGATAGTGATGCGGTGCTACTGATCGGTGGCGACCCGCTCTCGGCGACGACGCACGTCAGCCTGCGGTTGCAGTGCGGTGAAGCCGGCATCGAGTGCCGCGTCATCCATAACGCATCGGTGCTGACCGTCGTTGCGGGTGAACTGGGGTTGCAGCACTACCGCTTCGGCCCGGTCGCGACGCTCGTAACCCCACAAGGCGACTATCGTCCGCTCTCACCCGTGAAACGCGTGCTGCAGAATATCGAGGCGGGATTCCACTCACTGGTATTGCTCGACATCAGTGCCGACAACCCTGCCGCAGAGCCGCGGCTGATGACTGCTGCCGAAGGGGCGGTGCTGCTGCTCGAAGGCGGCGTCGCGACCGGAGCGCGGGCGTGCGCGGCGGCCCGCGTCGGCCGCAGCGACCAGCAGTTCTGGTGCGGCGCGCTGGGGGAAATGGCGCAGGCAAAGATAGAAGAGGTGCCGCACTCCATCGTGATTCTGGGAGAGCTGCACTTTGTCGAGGAAGAGGCGCTGGCCGCGCTTCAGGAATAGCTGAACCCTATCTGAAAGGCATTTGACAGGTGATGGCTTGGGAAATTATGAGCAAGAGCATACCGCGACGCTTGCAGGGATACTATGACCTCTACAGGTCTTACAAATACCATCAGTTCATGATGGAAGAGCGTCATCGTATAGTTATCTTCTCCCTAGCTATTGTGCTAACGGTCATACTGATTCGATGGTATTCGGTCCCAGAATTCGTCATCATGATTTTCTGGCTTGGCTTTTGGGCCGGTTCAGCCATGACACACTCGTTTGGAAATGAGAAAACGTTTTTATCGCCCCTATTTCATTTTGGGAACAAGGAATCAGAAGACTAGTCAGCGCCGCAGCTCGCGAGTGCTGGGTGGGGCGTTCGGGAGGCTGCCGGGAGGTAATCGGGGGATGCAGCTCGCGTGTGCTCGGTTGGCCGGCCCCCGTCAAAGGTATTGTTGAGGCAACACACTCACTCCAAAGACCTGCCGGTACGGCACCGGGGGGGACATAATTAATACTTTTCAGACCTGTTGCACATGTATCGCGGTAAGCCTTTACGCAACTAGAGGTGATTGCACCCCTTGGGCCGTTATTATTCTCCCTTTCGACCCTTGGACGGCAGCGTTTTATCCCCTACCCGACTGCCGCGCCCTAGATGCAGGGGTGGCTTGCGCTAGAGGACGGCACGATTGCCCAGGGGCGCCCGTTTGGCGCTACCGGAATTGTCGAGGGTGAGCTGGTTTTCAACACGTCGATGACGGGTTACCAGGAAGCGCTCACCGACCCCAGTTACGCCGGCCAGCTGCTGATGTTCACCTTCCCGCAAATCGGGAATTACGGCTGCCACCCGGACTGGATGGAGTCTTCCGGTGCGCAAGTGCGCGGCTGCATCGTGTGCGAGTACTGCCGCGAGCCACATCAGGCGCAGCAGACGCTCGACGAGTGGCTGCGCAGCGAGGGCATCCCGGGGCTGGAAGGCATCGACACACGCACACTGACTGTCCAGACGCGCGAAGCGGGAACACTTCGCGCCGTACTCTGCACCGACGGCTCGCTCTCGCCGGAGGAGGGCGTCGCCCGCGCCGCGGCGATGGCCTGGCCTTCGGACTCAAACCTGGTCGCCGGAGTCTCGACGCCAAAGAAATACAGCCGCGGCCGCAAAGGTCCGCGCATCACTCTCTTCGACTGGGGCGTCAAGCAATCCATCGTCGAGAACCTTGCGCGGGACTGCCGCGTCACGGTCGTGCCTTGGGACACCGATGTTGCGGGGCTTGAGAAAACGAAGCCCGACCTGATTTTCATGTCCAACGGCCCGGGCGACCCCGCCCATCCGGAGATGGTCCCGGTGGTCACGACGGTGCAGCAGGCGCTCGACCGCTGGCCAGTGGTCGGCATCTGCCTTGGCCACCAGATTCTCGGCCTGGCGCTGGGCGGCAGCACCTACAAGCTGCGCTTTGGCCACCGCGGCGCCAACCAGCCGGTGCACGACACCGACGCCGACCGGGTGTTCATCACGTCACAGAACCACGGCTTCGCGCTCGGCGAAATGCCGGACGGCATTTCGCAAGTCTTTACCAACCTGAACGACCGCACCTGCGAAGGCATCAGGGGGCCGGGGTGCTGGTCAGTCCAGTTCCACCCCGAAGCGTCACCGGGGCCGCTCGACGCCAACGTGCTCTTCGAGCAGGTGCGGGAGATGGTTAATGAGTAAATCGCTGAAGGTACTGGTCGCCGGCTCGGGGCCGATTATCATCGGGCAGGCAGCCGAGTTCGACTACTCCGGCTCGCAATGCTGTGCCGCACTGCGCGAAGAAGGGCACTCGGTGGTACTGGTCAATAGCAACCCTGCCACGATTCAGACTGATCCCGAAACGGCCGATGTAGTCTACATCGAGCCGCTGAACGTCGCGACGCTCGAGCGCATCATTGAGAAGGAGCGGCCGGACGCCATCATGCCGGGAATGGGTGGCCAGACCGGGCTGAACCTGACCACCGCGCTGGCGGAAGCGGGCGTGCTCGAGAAATACAACGTGCGGCCGCTCGGGACTTCACTCGAAACCATCGAGATGGCCGAGGACCGCGAGAAATTCCGCCTGCGCATGGTCGAGCTGGGTGAGCCGGTCCCGCAGAGCGGTGTGGCGCAGGACCTACCACAGGCGCTGGCGCTCACTGAGAAGCTGGGATATCCGGCGGTCGTCCGCCCCGCCTACACGCTCGGGGGAACCGGTGGCGGCATCGCTTTCTCACGCGAAGAACTCGAGGTCATCGCCGGCCGCGGGCTGGCGCTTTCGCCAACAACGCAAGTGCTGATTGAGGAGTCGGTGCTCGGCTGGCAGGAATTCGAATTCGAAGTGCTGCGCGACTGCGGCGACGACGCAGTCGTCATCTGCTCGATGGAGAACCTGGATGCTATGGGCGTCCACACCGGCGAATCCATCGTCGTCGCGCCGGCGCTGACCCTGCCCGATACGCATTACCAGCGGCTGCGCTCGTCGGCGCTGAAGGTGGTGCGCGGGCTCGGCATCGTCGGCGGCTGCAACGTCCAGTTCGCGTTCGACCCCGTCAGCACCGACTACGTGGTCATCGAGGTCAACCCGCGCGTCTCGCGCTCGTCGGCACTGGCGTCGAAGGCGACCGGCGTCCCGATTGCGCGCATCGCGACGCTGCTGGCGCTGGGGCACCGGTTGCACGAGCTGTCTAACCGCGTTACCGGCAACACCAGCGCCGCCTTCGAGCCGGCGCTGGACTACATCGTGCTGAAGATTCCGCGCTGGCCCTTCGACAAGTTCAAGCTCGCCGAACGTGACATCGGGACGCAGATGAAATCGACCGGCGAAACCATGGCCATTGGCCGATCGTTCGAGGAATCTCTCCTGAAGGGCTGGCGCTCGCTCGGTCAGGGACGTGGCTTTCCCGAAGGCGTCGCCGAGCGCGGCCCGGCGCTCGAGGAATTACTGCGCCAGCCCACGGACCATCGACTGGAAGCGGTCTGGGAAGCGCTGCGACAAGGCCTTACGGCGGAAACCGTAGCGGAGCAGACCGGCTTCCACGCATTCTTTACGAACCGAATCGCAACGCTGGTCGCACTCGAGGCTGAGCTGGCCGGAGGCAAGCTGGTACCAGAGCTGCTGGCGCGCGCCAAACAGGCGGGGTTCGGCGACGCACACATCGCGCACGCTTGCGGCCTGCCGGAGGCGGAAGTCCACAAAGCACGTCGCCTTGCGGGGATTCGCAGCAGCTACCTGATGGTCGACACCTGCGCCGGCGAGTTTGCCGCGCGGACGCCCTACTTCTACTCGACCTTCGGCGACGTGGGCGAGAAAATCGAGCGTGGCCGTTCGGTGCTCATCCTAGGTTCAGGTCCTATTCGCATCGGGCAGGGCATCGAGTTCGACTACTCGACGGTCCACGGTGTGCAGGCGGTGCGCGACGCCGGCCTTGAGGCGGTTGTAGTCAATAACAATCCCGAGACCGTATCGACTGACTTCGACGCGTCGGACCGGCTCTATTTTGAGCCGCTCGACGCGGAGGCAGTCTGCGACATCCTGGACGTCGAAAAACCGGAAGGTGTAATCCTGCAGCTGGGCGGGCAAACCGCCGTCAACCTGGCTGATGCGGTCGCCGAACATATCGCCGCCAGCGGCCTGAAGACGCGCATTCTCGGCACGCCTGTCGCCAGTATGGCCGACGCCGAGGACCGCCAAAAGTGCGGCGCGCTGATGGAACGCATCGGCGTGCGCATGCCCGAATGGGCCGCCGCGACTTCGGCTGACGAGGTGGTCGAGTGCGCCGAGCGCATCGGCTACCCGGTGCTGGTGCGACCGTCGTTTGTGCTTGGCGGCCGGGGAATGGAAATCATCCACAATCGCCAACAGCTCGATACATACTTGCGACTCGAAACCCATGCATCTCCGGAGCGGCCGGTGCTGGTCGATCACTTCCTTGAGGGTGCTCTGGAGCTGGACGTCGACCTGGTCTCTGACGGCAAGCGGGTGCTGGTGGGCGCCATCATGGAGCAAATCGAGATGGCCGGAGTCCACTCGGGCGACAGCGCCTGCGTCATCCCACCACAGTCGCTCACGAAAAAACAGTTGCGGGAAGTCATCAAACTCTCGACGCAGGTCGCCCGCGCGCTGGGCGTCATCGGCGCCGCCAACCTGCAGATTGCGGTGCACCGCAACGAACTGTTCCTGCTCGAGGCAAACCCGCGCGCTAGCCGCACGCTGCCGTTCGTCTCCAAGGCGACCGGAGTGCCGCTGGCGCGGCTCGCTGTGCAGGCGATGCTGGGGCAGCCGCTGCCGAAGCTGCCAAGCCCGCTCCCGACGCACGACGTGGCGGTCAAGGTGCCGACCTTCAGCTGGCTCAAGCTGCCCGGACTCGATACGGTGCTGGGGCCAGAGATGAAATCGACCGGCGAAGCGATGGGGCACGGGGCGAGCTTCGGCACCGCCTACCGGCGGGCGCTGGCGGGAGGTAGCCGTTCACTACCGCGCAGCGGAACCGTGTTCCTGTCAATCTCCAACCGGCTCAAAGTTGATTTTCAGGATGTGGCGCAGGGGCTTGCCGGGCTCGGCTTCCGGCTAGTCGCGACGCGCGGCACCGCGGTCCACCTGCGGCAGGCGGGGCTCGGGGTCGAGACCGTCTGGCGCATCTCCGAAGGGCGGCAGCCCGACATCCTGGGTTTCATGCGCAGCGGCGACGTGGTTCTGGTCGTCAATCTCCCCACCGGCCGGCGGGCGCAGACCGACGGCGCGCAGATGCGACGACTCGCAGTCGAACTCGGAATTCCGTTCATAACCACCATCACCGGCGCCCGCGCCGCGGTGGAAGCGATGGCGGAGCCTGACGAGGGCGACGTGCAGCCATTAGGCAGGAGTCCCGCCTGACCCGCTATTTTTTCCGTCGGGAAGCCGCAGAGCCATTTTAACTGCCGCTTTCCAATGCGGGATATGGGCGAGCAACCGGTCAGCATCATCACCTGCGATATGGAGGGCCGTATCGAGACCTTCAACGAAGGCGCCGAACAAATTTTCGGCTATCGGGCCGATGAAATTGTCGGCAAGAAAAGAGTATCGCTATTCTCACCCGGGATGGTCGTGCTGGGCCATGTAACAGACTGGCTCAAGTCAGCCACAGAAAATGGTGAGCACCGCACTCGCACCACTTTCGTCCGCAAGGATGGCTCTCAGCTTGCAGCCGAAATCAGGGTTACGCCCACTTTTCAAGACGGCGTCCAGATTGGCTACTGCGGCCAGAGCATCGAACTGCCCGATGTGGACCCGGTCGAAACGCTGCCACCCGTCAGGCTCGCGACCCGTATTATACGAGTCGTCGCTATCACGCGCCTGCCATTCCTGACCGCGACCTGGTTGCCAGTGATCCTCGCGACGGCCTGGGCGATCCAGACCGAGGTGCTCGAGTTCAATACCCTTTCTTTCGGGCTGGTCTTCCTAGGTGCGTCGCTGATGCACTTGGCAGCAAACACGTTCAACGACTACTTTGACTGGACCAGCGGCACCGACCAGCTCAACAACGACTACTTCCTGCAACTCTCAGGCGGCAGCCGCGCGATTGAACTGGGGATTATCAGCGAGCGAGGACTGCTACAACTCGCGACAAGCTTCCTGCTACTCTCGACCGCCTGCGGAGTCACGCTGATGTTCACCAGCAGCGATTTCGGATTGCTCTGGTATGGTATTGCCGGAGCCTGCTGTGCGCTGTTCTACACAGCCGGCCCAGTTCGACTCGCCGCTCGTCACGGCCTAGGCGAGTTGGCTATCGGGCTCTGCTTCGGCCCGTTGATGACGGCCGGGGCGGTCTACGCCATGACTGGAGTCCACTCGATCGAGGCACTGCTGCTGGGCCTGCCGCTGGGGCTGCTGACGACTAACATCCTGTGGGTCAACCAGTTCCCCGATACGCCGAGTGATATTGCCGCCGGCAAGCTGCATCTGGTCGCGACGCTCGGTTTGGAGCGGGCGAGCTACGGCTACTTGCTGCTGGCCGTCACTGCCTTCGGGGCCGTATGGTGGCTGGTCGAAAGTGGAATCATGGCCTACAACAGCCTGGCTGCACTGCTGGTGCTGCCACTGGCGCTCTACACCAGCTGGCGCATCGTTACCCAGTTTGACCAGCGCGAGTTGGCAATGAGTTGCTGGCTGACTATTGGCATCCAGTTCATGACGGGTGTGCTACTCATCGGTGGAGCCTACTACTGAAATGCGCAACTCCGGTAGTCTCAGCCTTTCGCTCACGACCAGCGAGCCGCTCTCTAATTACAGCGAACAGGTGCGGCAGGAATTCGAGGAACATCTGGCTTCCGCGCTCGCAGCCGAAGCGCAAGACATCGTGCCGCTGCTCGAGCGTGGCGCAAGCGGCGGTAAGCGGCTGCGACCGGTGCTCTGCCGGCTGGTCTCCGATGCGCTCGCAGGCGACGCGCACCTAGCGTTCGAATGCGGCATAGCGCTGGAGCTGATTCACAGCGGCGCTCTGATTCACGACGACTGGATTGACGGCGACGTGTTCCGGCGCGATGCGCCGGCGCTGTGGCAGGAACTGGGGCCGCGCACCGCCGTGCTGGTGGCAGACCTTATGATTGCGACCGGGCTAATGCATGGTACAATCTCGGAAGCCACTTCGCAATCACTGGCGCGCTGCGGTCGTGACCTCTCACAAGGTGCAATAGCCGATTTTACCGACCACGCCAACTACACCGAGGCAGTCTACCTGAAGCGAATCAAGCGGAAGACTGCAGCACTATACGCCACCGCCGCCGAGCTGGGCGCGCTGGTCTCGCCACGCACCGATCTGGCGCCGCTGCTCTATCATTACGGCGAGTGTGTCGGCATCATCTACCAGCTGGCGGATGATTTCGTGGACCTGCTCAACTCACTGCTCACTGGTACACCAGTCGGCGACCTGTCGCTCGGCATCCCGACGCTGCCGCTGACGCGGCTCGAGCGGCTGCCCGGCTACCAGCCCTGGGTGCAGGCGTTCCTTGAGGAGCGCGACTCAGGACCTCTGATTGCCAACGGCAAGGTGGGGGACGCCCAGCAGGTCTGCGAGGAATTGCTGAAACCGTGGCAGGAGCGCGCGCAGGGATACCTGCAGGAACTCCCTGATACGCCCTACCGCGAACTGCTGGAAACCGTGCCCGGCGCGTTCGCCGACGAACTGCTCAGGGCCGACATCACTTAGACACCGCGCAGGTGACGGCGTTCCGGGTGGCGCACGCGGATTTCGCCGACGCGGGTGACGTCTGCGTCATCTTCCGCCAGCTCTCCGAGGTAGATGCGACGCGAGTTAATCTTGCTGAAGCGCAGGCCGAGCTGCTGGCAGTTAGCCTTCATCCGCGAGCGGAACGCGGTGCGTTTCTGCGGATTGATGCCCTTGGGCGTCTCGCCTTTCCAGAGCTTCTCGAACTGCCGCTCTTTTTCGGAGCCGCTCACAGCAACGACGCGGCCGCTTCGCGGCAAACGGCCAGGATTGAATCATACTGTAGCGGAATCAGCAGTGCCAGCATCAGCAGCACAGCGAAAGAAATATACCGCGTGTGCCCACCGAACGGCCGCGCGTAGCCTTGCGGGTCTTCGGTGTAAATATTGCGGATGACGCGCAAGTAGTAGAACAGCGACAGCGCCGAGTTCAGGACTCCCGCCACGACTAGCCAGAGCAGCCACTGCTGCCCTGCCATCGACGCTTGGAATATCCCATAGAAAAGCCAGAACTTGCTGAAGAAGCCGCCGAAGGGCGGGATGCCGACCAACGCCAGCAGGCAGACCGTCAGCGCCAGCGCCAGCAGCGGCGAGCGCTGCGCCAGCCCGCGGTAGCTATCGACCGAATAGCCGAGTCCAGCCATCCCGACCGCTGCCACAATCACGAACGCACCGCCCTTCATCACGGCGTGCACCAGCGTATGGAAAATCGCACCGCCCAGCGCCAGTTCGGTCATGACCGGAAACGCGGCGAGGATGTAGCCCGCCTGCGCCACCGAGGAATACGCGAGCATGCGGCCGATGTCCTGCTGCCGCAGCGCCGCCAGGTTACCGACGGTCATCGTTACCACCGCGATTACGGCGAGCAACAACTGCCACTCCGCCAGCGCAGGACCGAGGGCGGTGACGAAAATGCGCAGCAGTGCGACGAACCCCATCGCCTTGCTACCAGCGGCAAGGAATGCCGTGACGGGGGTCGGTGCGCCCTGATAAACATCAGGCGCCCAGGCGTGGAACGGAACTGCGGCGACCTTGAAACCGAGGCCGCCAATGATAAACAGGATAGCGACAAAGAGCACCCCGGAGAAGCTGGCGCCCCAGTCATGGGCAGCGATGGCTGCTAACTCCACCGTCCCCGTCAGGCCATAAAGCAGCGAGATGCCGTAGAGCGTCAGCGCCGAGGAGAACGAGCCAATCAGCAAATACTTGGCGCCTGCTTCGCTCGAGCCATCATCGTGCTTCTGGAAAGCGACCAGCGCATAGCTGCTGAACGCCGCCAGCTCCAGCCCGATGAACAGCGTCAGCAAGTCGGTAGCTGAGGCGACGATGAGCATTCCCAGCGTGGCGGTCAGCAGCAGCGTGAAAAACTCGGGGCGGTGCGGCAAATCCTCGAGGTAGGCGAGGCTGACGATTCCCGAGCCGAGGGCGATTGCAAGGAACGCGAACTTGAAAAGCTGCGAAAAGAGGTCGATTTCAAGGTGCCCGAAGTATGTCGCCGATACGCCTGCGCCAGAACCGAACCATTGCAGCCACGTTGCGCCCAGCGCGACCGCCAGCGTCGCGACCGCCAGCGTCGCGACCGCTAGGCGTCCACAGAGCTGCGCGTTACGGTGTAGCAGGTAGGTGCCCGGCAGGAGTAGCGCCGCAGCCGCCAGCAGGAATTCGGGGAAGAGAAGTTCGACGCCCGCCATCAGGCCACCCCCATCAGTCGCAGAATATCGTAGCACGCCACCGTTACCGGCGCCATCAGCAGCTGCGGCAGCACGCCAAAGAGGATTGCCAGCGCGGCGATAAGTCCCATCGGCCACTGCTCATACCATGGCGCTTCGTGCACTTTCGTGACATCGAGCTGCTCGTTGAGCGGGCCAAAAATCGAGCGCTGCAACGCCCAGAGATGGTAACCGGCGGTTAAAACCATCCCGAAAATCGGGAGCAGCAGCCAGTAGCCGTGGCTCTCGAAGAACGCTATAAATACTGCGAGTTCCGCCACGAAGGTCGCCATCCCCGGCAGGCCGAGGCTCCCGAGGAAGATGATGACGACCAGCGTCGCCGTATATGGTTGCTTCTGCGCCAGCCCGCCCAGCTTCGGAATCTCCCGCGTCCCGACCTGGTGCAGCAGCATCCCGGCAATCATGAACATCGCCGGGCTCAGCAGGCCGTGCGCGAACATCATGAAGACCGCACCCGCCATCCCTAGTTCGGTAAGCGTCGCGACGCCCAGCAGCGCGATGCCCATGTGCGAAATGCTGGAGTAGGCGACCAGCTTCTTCAGGTCTGTCTGCGCCAACGAGAGGACCGCCCCGTAGATTATGGAAATAATCGCCAGCGCGACCATCACCGGCACGAAATACTCCGCACCGAGCGGCAGCGGCGCCAGCGCGGCGCGCATCAGCCCGTAAAGCCCGAGCTTCAGCATAACGCCCGCCAGCATGATTGACCCCGCCGTCGGTGCTTCGACGTGCGCGTCGGGGAGCCAAGTGTGGAATGGCACCATCGGCATCTTGACCGCAAAGCCCACGAAAAGAGCGGCAAAGATCCACTTCTGGAAAGCTGGTGCGAAGCTGCCGGAATGCTTCGCGATTTCAATCATCGAAAAGCTTTGCGCGCCGCTCTCGAAGTAGAGCGCCATGAAGCCTACTAACATCACCAGCGAGGCGGTGAAAGTGTAGATGAAGAACTTGTAGGCGGCATATCGCCGGGCGGGGCCGCCCCAGATGGCAATCAGGAAGAACATCGGGATCAGCACAACTTCCCAGAAGAGGTAGAAGACGAAATAGTCCAAGGTGACGAAGACACCTAGCATCGCAGTCTGCAGCACCAGCAGTAATCCAAAGAACAGCGCTGGCCGCTTAGTTTCTTCCCACGCAAAGAGCACGGTGAGCGGCCCCAGGATACCGGTCAGCAACACCATCGGCGAGCTGATACCGTCCACTCCCAGAAGCAGCGAAACACCGAGCTGAGAAGACCAGACATACTCTTCCATCAGTCGGTAGCCGCTGCCGGAGCCCGCCTTCATGAAGACTACTATGGAGAGCAGCAGCGTCGCCATAGTCGTGCCGAGCGCAATGATGCGCGGCGCCCCGGGATGGTTGCGAAAGCCCCAGCACCATCCGGTGCCGAGCAGTGGCAGCACCAACAGGTAGCTGAGCCACGGGAAGTCGCCAAAGCTCAACGCCATTTCCGGAATCGGCGCTGCGCCGCTGCCAACGATTATGGAGCCGCGCATGTCCATCATGACGTGTGGCTCGCAGAGATACTCGAGTGTGCTATCGGCCGCCGTATACTCGGCCGGCAGTGTCCAGTTGCCGCCCACCTGCGGGTCACCCGAGCGGAAGCCCGACTCGTAGCTTACCGCTTCCGCGTCGGAGGCTTGCGCGATATTGTGCGAGCCATTCTGCCAGACGAATACCACGGTGTCGCCAACCGCGATTTGCAGCACCGCCGGCTCGAAATAGTAGGAACTGCCGTCGCCCGACTGAGTCACGGTGATTGTCTGCGTCTCGGCTGCCGCGGCCGGCAGCAGTGCCAGTAACAGCACGAGCGCAAAAAAGCGTTTCACGGCGACCACCCCGTGAGCGGTAGCACAACTCGCAACAGGATTACCAGCGCGCCGAGGCCGCCGAGCGAATAGGAAGCGTAATGCCCCGTAAAGCCGGTGTGCAACCGCCGTAATCTCTCGCCGCTGCGGATTGCCCCGTCGGCGATACCGTTCACCGCGCCATCAATCACGACGAGGTCAAAGCGAGTGCACGCCGCAGCGCCCACGTCCCAGCAGCGCAGGCCGAACCAGTCGAAGAAGCGCGAAATATAGAGCCGCTCAGTCAGGAAGTGGTGCAGCCATGCCGTGGGCTGGTTGTCGAGGATGAAGCGCGCGCGCTCGGGTCGCTCTGCTTGCGTGGGCGAGCGGTAGTATAGCAGGCTCGCCAGCGCAATTCCACCCAGCGCCGCCGCGACCGAAAGGTGCGTCCCGCTGGCAGTTAGGATATGGTCCAGCAGAGCCCAATCATTCTGGAGCGTGTGGTGGCCGTAGTGAACGTAGCTGGCGAACCCGTCGCCGAGAAAAATGGCGAAGCCAGAGATGACCGCCAGCGCCCCGAGAATGCAAAGCGGCACAGTCATCACCGCCGGCGCTTCGTGTGCCTTCTCGTTGGGGGGGCCGGTGAAAGTCATCATCCACAAACGCGTCATGTAGAAGGCGGTCATCGCCGCCGTCGCGAGCGCCATCATCCAGAGCAGCGCGAAAATCGGCTCCGCTTCGCCGTTGTGCCTGACGGCAGCCAGGATTTCATCCTTCGACCAGAAGCCGGAGAAGAACGGCACGCCCGCTATCGAGAGCACCGCCAGACCCATCGCGGTCGAGGTGAACGGCATCGCCTTGCGCAAACCCCCCATCTCACGCATGTCCTGCGTGTGCGCCGCGTGGATTACCGCGCCGGCACCGAGGAACAGCAGCGCCTTGAAAAAAGCGTGATTGAGCAGGTGGAACATCCCCGCTGTGTAGCCGTGCGCTTCGGCATACGCGTCACCACCGGCGTGCGCGAACGCCCACGCCCCGGCGCCGAGCGCGAGGAACATGTAGCCCAGCTGTGAAATGGTCGAATACGCGAGCACGCGCTTGATATCATACATCACCAGCGCCATGCTGGCGGCGATGAACGCCGTGAAGCCGCCCGTGATAGCAATGTAGAGCGCTGTGTCGGGCGAATGGACAATCAGCGGATACGACCGCGCGACGAGGAAAACACCTGCCTTGACCATCGTCGCGGCGTGAATCAGCGCGCTGACCGTCGACGGTCCTTCCATCGCGTCGGGCAGCCAGAAGTGCAGCGGGAACTGCGCGCTCTTGCCGACCGCGCCGCCGAAAAGGCAGAGTGTAGCCCACTTCAACTCGGTGGCGTGCTCCGCGAGCAGCGCCGGGTCAGCGAAGAGCTCGCTGTAGCGCAGCGTCCCGAAGGTGTTGAACAGGATTACCAGCCCGAACAGCAGGAAGACGTCGCCGACACGCGTGACGAGGAATGCCTTCTTGGCAGCTGAAGCGGCCGACGGCTTCTCATACCAAAAGCCAATCAGTAGATAGGAGCAGAGGCCGACCAGTTCCCAGAAGATGAAGAGCAGCAGGAAGCTGTTCGCTATCACGAGACCCTGCATCACACCCACGAAGAGGCATATTTCGGCGTAGTAGCGGATGCGCCGCTCGCCTTCGTCAGCCATGTAGCCCATGGAAAACATCACGACCAGGAACGACACAATCCCGACTACGACCAGCAGCAGCGCCGCCAGGCCGTCAAGGTAGATGCCGCCTTCGAACGCGAAGGTCGCGCCCTCGAACCAGGTCCACGTTTCTTCGTAGGGACCATGGCCGCTCGTGAAGACTTCCCACGCCACCAGCAATGAGAGTGCGCTCGAGCCGCCGACCCCGATGAGTGCCAGCCAGCTGCCGGAGGCGACAAACTGTGAACGGAGCGGCTCGAAGCGTCCGCAGACCATGATGAGCAGGAACGCCACAATCGGAAATACCGGAATCAGCCACGCCTGTTCGAGCAATTTACCACCTCAGGAGGTCGAGCATATCCAGCTCGATGGTGTTGCGCTGCTTGTAGAGGCTTAGCAGAATGGCAAGGCCAATCGCCACTTCGGCAGCGGCTATCGCAATGACGAAAAGCGCGAAAACTTGTCCTGTCAGATCGTTCCAGAATTCGGCAAAAGCAACAAAATTGATGTTAGCCGCGGTGAGCATGATTTCAATCGACATCAGCACCACGATGGCATTACGGTTGCGTATGACGCCGTAGCCACCAATCAGCAGCAGCGCCGAGCTGAAGAGGACATAATGCATTAGCGGAATCATTCGTGCTCCTCCCGCGCTAGGAAGACGCCCGCCTGCAAAGCGACCACCAGAATCATACCAACCAGCAACAACGCCAGCTCCCACTCGCTGAAGACTTCGAAGGCGAGGAACTGCGTCGTCCCAATCTCGATTGAGCGCAACAGGCTCCAGTCTGTGGTGTGGTTCTGCGAGTCGTGCGCCCGCACCTGCCACCAGTATTCTGCCCCTTCGTCAAGCCCCTCAACATCCGCCTTGAGTACAGACGTGTTGGCCAGCTCGCGAACCGGCTCCGCTCCCGGCGCAGGCAGCAGCCGAAAGTCGTAGCTGACACCGACAGCATCCCACTCCAGAAGCTGTTTGGCAGAACTTTCGAGGCTGAATGCGCCGGTCGTGATGTTCTCGGCGGGCGCGCCGTCAACCGGCAGGTAACTGGCTACCCAGATGTACTCATCGGGCATCAGTCGCCGGGTCTGGTAACTCGACTCATCAGACAGGTTCTGGCTCGCCACCACTACACCTGCCGAGTTGGTAACCTGCAATGCATAGTCGACTGCCAGCCGGGACCATGTGAAGCGAACTGTCGTATTGTGGTGCTGGTAGCCGTCGGCCGGTTCCAGCGGGTGTGGGTCGCTGCTGAAGCCAGCTGAGGCGCCAATCTCGCCCCACGGCGCCAGCGCTACCGTTGCGACGACGTAAAACACCAGCGCCCAGAGCAACCCGTCGCGCAGCCAGGAATCAGCCATTTTCGCCTCCCGGCAGCGTGCGCCGCGTGAGCATGATACCGAAAAGGATTACGACCGAGACCGCGCCAACGTAGACCAGCACCTGAATGACGGCCAGGAATTCGGCACCGGCGAGGATGAAAATGCCGGCCGTGAGCAAGAAAACAGTCGCCAGCCAGACCACCGAATGGACTATGTCGCTGCCAGTCACAACCGCCCATGCAGCCGCGAGGATGCTCAGAGCGAGCAGCCAGAAGACAATCAGCGCCAAGTCCATTCAGGCCACCGCCGCCGGCTGTAGGCCGCTCGAGGAGGTATCGGAGATGGGCTCCATGTGCAGGCAGTCGACCGGGCAGACCTTGACGCAGGTCGAGCAACCGATGCAAATGGTGTAGTCGAAGTAGGGAACCGGAATGTTATGCTTCGATCCGTCGCGCTTCTCGCGCTCCTTAGGGCCGGTATCCATGATGATGCAGTTAGTGGGGCAGTTGTCGACACACTTGCGACAGCCGATACAGGTATCGGCGAAGAGCACAGGCGACTCCATCATGTAGTTGGTGAGAGGTAACTGCGGCTGCAGCTCCATGTCAACCTTGAGCGACCGTGCCGGATAGATGAGCCCCTCCCGTGTCGTGTCGGCCATCTCGTAAAAATCGGTCATGGTCATTGCCCCGGTAGGGCAGTAAACCTCGCAGAAGCCGCAGAACATGCAGTGGCCGAAGTTAATCGCCGGCCGCTCCGGTTTCGACTTGCGCTTAGCGAGATGCGAGCCATACCAAGCACGCGCCTGCTCCTCGTCATCGAGCGTCACGGGCTTCATCTTGAGGCAGCGGTTGGGGCAGACTTCGGCACAGATGCCGCAACCGATGCAGAGGTCCCAGATGACGGCATTCATTCCGCGGTAGGTGGGCGGCAGCTCGCGCCGCTCGAGCGGATACATGGTCGTCTGCGGCCGCCCGAAAGTGGCCTTCAGCATCTGCTTGACTGTAACCGTAAAGGGACTGAAAATTGACTGAATCAGGCCGGGAGTTTTAGTCGGTCCGGGCATCAGAAGACCTCCACGTAGAGGATGGCGAGGGCTAGGTTAATCAGCGAGAGCGGCAGTAGCCGCTTCCAGCCCAGCAGCAGGATCTGGTCTGTGCGGATGCGCGGCACGGTCCAGCGCAGGATGATGAAGAAAATCAGGATGCCGTACACCTTGAGCAGAAACCATATTTCGCCGGGCAGGAACGGCCCTGACCAGCCACCCAAGAAGAGGATGGTTGCAATCATCGCACCTACAAAACCGCGGATATATTCTGCCGCGAAAACAAGGCCCAGCCGCAGGCCACCAATTTCGGTGGTCCACCCCTCGACCAACTCTGCCTCGGCTTCGGGCAGGTCGAACGGCACGCGTTCGACTTCGGCCAGCATGCAGACGATGAATACGATAAAGCCGAGGAACTGGGGAACGACGTTCCACATCCCCTGCTGCTGCGCCACGATATCCATCGGGTTATACGAACCGGCGACGAGAAAGACACCCGCCATCGAGAGCAGCAACGGAATTTCGTACGCCATCAGCTGCGCCGCCGAGCGCATCCCGCCGATGAGTGTGTACTTGTTGTTGCAGGCCCAGCCGGTCGTCAGCACGCCTATCGGGGCAATCGAGAAGGCGGCCATCACCACCAGCAGCCCCAGCGGAGCGGACGAGGCCGCAATGCGGGGCGAGAAAGGGACCATCACCAGCAGCAGGATGCTCGAAGAGATGAATATCACCGGCCCGATAGTGTAGAGCAGGCGGTCTGCCTTGTCGGGAACAATAATTTCCTTGCAGAAGAACTTGATGCCGTCGGCAACATTCTGGAGAATTCCGATGCCGGCGTAGGTCGTGGTCTTCCAGGTGTATTCAGGCGCGTAGCCTGCCAGGTCGCTCGCAATCTCCTTCAGCGAATTGAGGGAAAGCATCGGCCCCCGGCGGTCCATAATGCGCCCCGCAATCTTGCGCTCGAGATATACCACGATGATGACGTTAGTGAAACCAATCATCAGCGCGACGTTAACCGCGATAGTCCACGCCAGAATGTTCAGGCCGGGGTCGGATTCCATCCAGCGCGCCATGTCACCAGCAGGGTTGCTGAAGGGCGGCATAATGTGTTCCTGGAAGTAAAGCAGCGGCGTTATCAGCGGCACAAGCCACGCCTCGCAGAACCAGTAGCTCCAGTCGTAGAGCGAGGTCATTTGTCAGTCTCCCCGATGCACATGTCAATGCTGCCCATGATGGCTGGCACGTCGGCTACTTTGTAGCCTTTCAGGAAATGCGGAGCCGCCGAAACGGTGGTGAACATGGGGCTGCGAATCTTCCAGCGATAGGGGCGGTCGCTGCCGTCCCCGACGAGATACATCAGCGCCTCGCCCCGCGAATCCTCGGTGCGCCGGAACGCCTCGCCGCTGGCGCGCAGGGGGACGCTGTCGGCCATCACCTTGCCTTCCGGCATCTTCGCCAGTGCCTGGCGCACGAGGTCCATCGACTGGTGCATCTCGTCGACGCGCTGCCGGTAGCGACTGAAGCAGTCACTACCACCGCCAGCAGCCGTGTTGGTGACCGGCTCGAAGTCCAGCTCAGGATAGGCATCATAGGAGTCCGCCTGCCGCAGGTCAAACGGGACCCCGGCACTGCGCAGGTTGGGGCCAGTGATGCCCCAGTTGATGGCGTCGCTGGCGCTGTAGACGCCGACGCCGTCGTTACGCATGCGAAAGATTTTCGAGTTATCGTAGAGGTTTTCGTATTCCTTCAAACGCCGCTCGAGCGTCTGCATGACGCGCTCCGCCTTGGCTTCGAAGCCGGGCGGCAGGTCGCGCTTGACGCCGCCAATCTTGACATAGTTGTAGAGCAGCCGCCCACCGCTCGGAATTTCGAGCAGGTTCAGGAACATCTCGCGGTCACGCATGCCGTAGAGGAATCCCGTGATGAGTCCCAGATCAGGGAGGTAGGCGCCGAGCCACATCAAGTGCGAGGCGATGCGCTGTAGCTCGAGCACGACCGTACGGATGTACTTTGCCCGGAGCGGTGCCTCGACCCCCATCAGCTCCTCGGCGGCGAGGCAGTAGCAGTGGGTCCAGGTCATCGCGCTGGCGTAGCAGAGCCGGTCGGTGAGCGTCGTGTTCATGAAGTACTTGCGGCGCTCGCCAATCTTCTCGACCGAGCGGTGCAGGTAGCCCAGTTCGGGTACGGCATCGGTGATGGTCTCACCGTTGACCTTGATGCGCAGGTTCCACAACCCGTGGGTCATCGGGTGTTGCGGGCCCATGTGAATCCACATTTCCGCCATTACCACTCCTCCTCATGAATCTCGTAGACATAATCCTTGCGTAGAGGGTGCCCTGCAAAGCCATCCGGCAGCAGCACTCGCTTCAAGTCAGGGTGGCCGATGAAGTAGATGCCCATCAGGTCATACGCTTCGCGCTCGTGCCAGTCGGCACCGCCCCAGAGGTGGGTGATGGAGTCAACGGTAGGAGTGTCGCGCGGTAGATCTATGTGGACTTCGAGCATCTGTCCCATCACATCGACAATCGAGAAATGATAGACTAGTTCGAAGCCGGTCTGGTTATCAACCGCCGAAATCAGCGAGCAATGGTCGAAACCTAAGTCGTTTTTCAGCGCGCTGAAAAACGACTGGCTTGCCTCGCGGGTAATCGAAATGCGGCCGACGTTGGAGCGCAGCACCGAGCCGTCGCTGGCACCATCGTGCTGTGCAAGTTGCTGGACGAGTTGCCCGGTTTCCATTTCAACGCCTCAGGAAATATCCCGGTTCCTTCTCGCGAATCTTCTTCTGAAGCGTCAGGAAACCGTGCATCAGTGCCTCGGGTCGGACCGGGCAGCCAGGAATGTAAACGTCAACCGGGATGAAGGTATCAGCGCCCGCGACGACCGAATAGGAATCCCAGTAAGGGCCGCCGCCGATGGCGCACTCACCCATCGCAATGACCCACTTTGGGTCGGCCATCTGCTCATATAATGTCTTCAGCTTGGGGCGCAGTTTCTCGCAGACCGGGCCGTTTACAATCAGGATATCGCACTGGCGCGGTGAGGAGCGGTAGACCACCCCCATCCGCTCGGAATCGTGATCGGGGCCACCGGCAGCTCCCATCTCGAGCGCGCAGCACATGATGCCGAAATGGAGCGGCCAGGGGGAGTAGCGCAGTCCCCAGTTGAAAATCGGGCGCGTGACGCGGTTGACGACGTCGCGGATGCCGGTCTTCTCGGCAATATTGTAGACGGCGTCATCGACCCAGTTCAGGAACTGGTCGGAGCGCAGCGTCAGCCAGTCACCTGACGGGGGGTCTTCCATCATCGTGGCCGGGTCGCTGGTACGCGAACCGAGGCCCTTGCGCATGCGGGGGTTACCGCGCACCTGTTGCCGGCTCATATCCAGATAACCTCCTCCTTCTTCAACGCGTAGTAGAGTGCGAGCAGGGTCATCCCGACGAAGAGGAACATCACCAGCTTGGCGCTGGTGTCGAGGCTGGTATAGACCAGCACCCACAGCATCAGGAAAACGACGACGAGATCGAAGACCACGAAGAGAATGGCGAACATATAATACTGGAAATGGAACTGGATGTGCGCCTCGCCGACCGGCGTTTCACCGCACTCATAAGTAGAGCGCTTCAAGGGGTTCCCGTAGTCGGGCCGGAAGAAGCGACTCATGAAGAAATTCATCAGCGGGAACATGAGCGCAATGACCGCGAAAATCCCGATTGGGATATAGTCGTGACCGAGCACGGCGCCCCCGTGCAGCAACAGTATAAAAAGCGTTCGGGAGCGACGGCAGCGAACCGTAATAAATCCCCGGGGTGGGGGGCAGGCATGGCACCCGCTAGCGACGCCCGCCGCATAACCACCAATACGCTGCAGGCGATGAAGCAGGAAGACGAGAAAATCGCGATGCTGACTGCCTACGATTATTCGCTGGCTCGGCTAGTCGATGGTGCCGGGGTGGACGTCATCCTCGTCGGCGATTCCGCCTCCAACGTGATGGCGGGCAACGAGACGACGGTACCGATAACACTCGACCAGATGATTTACCACGCCAGCGGCGTCGTCAAGGGGGCACAGCGAGCGCTAGTCGTCGTCGACCTGCCGTTCGGCACTTACCAGGGCGACTCGAAGGCGGCGCTGGAATCGTCAATTCGCATCATGAAGGAATCAGGCGCGCACGCCGTGAAACTGGAGGGCGGCGCCGAAGTGGGCGAGTCGGTCGAGCGCATCCTGACCGCCGGCATCCCAGTCATGGGCCATTTGGGTCTGACGCCGCAATCCATCTACAAGTTTGGCACCTACACCGTCCGCGCCCGCGAGAAGGCCGAGGCGCAGAAACTGCTGGCGGACGCGAAGCACCTCGAGCAGGCGGGCTGCTTCGCCATCGTACTCGAGAAGATTCCGGCGACCCTCGCGAAGCAGGTGAGCGCTGCAATTTCGGTGCCGACCATTGGCATCGGCGCCGGCCCTGACTGCGACGGGCAGGTGCTGGTACTGCACGACATGCTCGGCATAACGCAGGATTTCTCTCCGCGCTTCCTGCGGCGCTACCTCGACCTCGAAAAGGATATCCAGTCGGCCATCGCACAATACGTCGGCGACGTGCGCGGCGGCGAGTTCCCGACCGAGCGGGAATCCTACTGAATGGCTCCGCCGACAGCCATTCAGGGCGAGCTGCTCGACCTCATCTGCGAGTGCTCCCGCGACCAGCACCCCTACGAGTTTGCCGCAGTTCTTCGGCAAGAAGGCGATACCATCACCGAGCTGCTGCCGCTGCCGGGCGGCATCGCCGGCGACGAGCACGCCATCCTGCCGCTGCACATGCTCCCCGTCGACTGGTCAATCTGCGGCGTGGTCCACTCGCACCCCATCCCTGACAACCGCTGGTCGGATGCGGACCTGCACCTGTTCCAGAAGTTTGGCACGACCCACATCATCTGCGCCTACCCCTACGACCGCCGGTCGTGGGCCACCTACAACTTCCGTGGCGAACCGGTCGCGCTGGAAGTACTCGAGTAACGGCGGGCGTGTCCCCGCACGGCGTGCCGCCGCGCTGACTCGATGAGCTGGCGCTGACCACGCTGCTGACGCTGACGCTCCTCGGCGTGTTGACGCTCATCCCCGTCGCAGCCGGCGCCCTACTCGGCCTGCTGCTCTACTAACTCAGCATCTGGTGGCTGGGCAGGGTGTGGTTCAGGAATTTCCAGACTGAGTGAACTACGTATTTCCGCGTAGCTACGCACCGCCTATAACTCCCCGTCTGCTGCACACGCCATGGAGCGCCCACACGTTATCGTGAACTGCGCCGCGTCGCTAGACGGAAAAATCGCGCTTGCAAACCGACGGCCGGTGCGGCTCTCGTGCGACGCCGACCACCGGAGGGTGCATACGTTGCGGGCGGAGTGCGACGCCGTCATCGTCGGCATCGGCACCGTGTTGCAGGATGACCCACGGTTATTGCTCGATCCCGCATTGGCACCCGGCGCGAGCCCACTGCGGGTGGTGCTTGACACAACGCTACGGACGCCGCGCTCAGCGCGGGTGCTGCAGGGCGACGCGTCGACGCTGGTCGCCACCGGCAGCCGACCACGGAGACAGGAGCTGCGCGGCGCAGAAGTGGTCGCGTGCGGTAACGGCGCGGTGGACTTGGCGCGGCTGCTGGCGCTGCTCCACGCGCGCGGGGTGCGCAAGGTGCTGGTCGAAGGCGGCGAGACGGTGCTCTGGTCGTTCCTGACTTCGGGGCTGTGGGACGAGTTCACCCAGTTCGTCGCCAACACACTCATCGGCGGCGTGACGTCGCCAACCGTCGCCGGCGGCGCCGGTGCGGCGACGCCGGCTGAGATGCACGCCTTCACGCTGGAGAGCGCCGAGCGGCTGGGCAACGGCGTGCTGCTGACGTGGCGGCGCGGCTGATTTAGCGCGGGCGCGCTGCCGGCGCGATGCGCTTTGCGGTGATGGCGTCGGGACGCGGCAGCAACTTCCAGGCGCTCATCGATGCCCGCGCACGGGGCGAGCTGCCGGGCGCCGAGCTGGTGCTGCTCATCGTCAACAGGCGCGACGCGCAGGCGGCTGCCCGCGCCGAGGCGGCGGGAATCCCGTGGGAGTTCATCGACTCCGAGGCAATGGCGCGCGCCGAGTTCGACCGGCGCGCGCTGGCGCTGCTGCGCGAATGTCACGCCGAGGCGGTCGTGCTGGCCGGCTTCATGCGGTTGCTGACACCGGAATTTATCGAGGCGTTCCGCCACCGCATCCTGAACATCCATCCGGCGCTGCTTCCGCTCTTCCCCGGCGCGCACGCGCACCGCGATGCGCTGGCCGCCGGCGTTGTGGAGAGCGGCTGCTCGGCGCACTTCGTCGATGACGGGGTTGACACCGGCCCGGTCATCCTGCAGCAGGCGGTCCCCGTGCTGCCGGACGATAACGCGGAAACGCTCGCGGCGCGCATCCTGCCGTACGAACACCGGCTGCTGCCAGAGGCGGTGCGACTGCTCGCGGCGGGGCGGCTCGCGGTCGAGGGCGGTATCGTCAGGATTCTGCCCAAAAAGTAGCCTGCAGATTTATATACGGGGTGTCCTGCCCGGCCGCCCCCGTATGGCCCCGAAGCGAATCGACCGCAAAAGCAACGCGCATCTGCAGTCGCTGGTAGGCAGCCTGAAGCAGGCCGCCCGCGAGAATGAGGCTCCCGTCTGGAAGGCGGTCGCGGGCCGGCTGGAAAGCCCCGCGCGAACGTGGCCCAGCATCAATATTTCGCGGCTCGAGCGCCACGCCGAGGCCAAGACGACGGTCGTCGTCCCGGGCAAGCTGCTCGGTGCCGGCGCCATCTCAAAGCCGCTCACCGTCGGCGCGTTCAGCTTCTCCGCTGCGGCGCGCGAAAAGGTCGAGGCGGCCGGAGGCAGCTGCCTTACGCTGCCGGAAATGCTCAAGGCGCACCCAAAGGGCGCCGGTGTGAGGTTGATGGGATGAAGGTTTACGACGCGAGCGGCTGCATCATGGGACGGCTGGCAAGCCACGTCGCCAAGGCACTGCTCAACGGCGACGAAGTGCACGTGGTCAACGCCGAGAAGGCAATCATCAGCGGCGCACGCCACTCGGTCTTTCGCGAATACACCGAGAAGCGGCAGCTGAACCACGAACGCAAGGGGCCATTCTACCCGCGCATGCCGCACCTGATGTTCAAGCGCTCGGTGCGCGGCATGATTCCCTACCAGACGCCGCGCGGCCGTGCCGCCTTCAAACGGCTACGGGTCGACATCGGCCCGGCTGGTGAGGACGCCCCGGAAACGATTGAGCGGGCGCAGATGACTTCGGGGACGGTGCATGTCACGCTGGGCGACGTTTCGCGCAAACTGGGAGCCAAGTTCTGATGGTAAAGGTCGTTAACACCAGTGGCAAGCGCAAGACCGCGATTGCGCGCGCCACATTCCGCTCCGGCAAGGGGTGCGTACGCATCAACCGCAAGCCGGTCGAATACTACCAGCCGGAGCTGGCGCGACTCAAGATTATGGAGCCGCTCGAGCTGGTGGGCAACCGCATCAACCGCATCGACGTTTCGGTCAATGTCGAAGGCGGAGGCGTGATGGGACAGGCCGAGGCGAGCCGTACTGCGATTGCGCGCGGGCTGGTCGACTGGTTCAAGGACGAAGAATTACGCGCGCTGTTCATGAGCTACGACCGCGCACTGCTGGTCAACGACACGCGACGCAAGGAACCCAAGCACCCGATGGGGCGCGGGGCGCGCGCAAAGCGACAAAAATCATACAGGTGAGAAAATGCTGATACCCGTACGCTGTTTCACATGCAACAAGGTCATTGGTGGCCACTACGAAAAGTTCTGCGAGCGAGTCGCTAAGGGCGAGAACGGAGCCGAGGTCATGAACGACCTGGGCATCGAGCGCTACTGCTGCCGCCGCATCTACATGGCGCACACCGACCTGATTGACGAAGTGCTGCCCTACGACTGATTTTATTACGGCCGTACCGTGGCCACGAACAGGGCCCGTGGGGTAGCTTGGCATCCTTGACGGCTGGGGGCCGTTAGACCCCGGTTCAAATCCGGACGGGCCCACCATGACCTGCAATTCCAGAGCCAGTGGCGCATATCCCTAAACCCGCCCGCCACTGCGCCACGATGTGCTCGCGTTCTCCCGGCCCGGCTCTCCGACTGCTGCGCACGCCGCTGGCGGAACAGGGCGGCGACTATCTCGCCGGTGAGCTGCTGGAGCTCTGCCGCCACGAACCGGAGCTGCACATCTCGTCGCTGCATATCGCTGCCAGCATCCTCCGGGCATGCGAAGGGCGAGTGGCACAGTATCGCGGCGCGCTGGTGGGTGCGGTCTTCCTCTATCCTCGTAGCGCAGGATGGCTTGAAATCGGGACCTTAATAGTGCATCGTCGCTACCGCACCCACGGGCTGGGGCAGTTGCTCCTCGCCTCACTTGTCGTGGGGCGGACGCGGCTGCTGGCAACGGCGCGAAGTCACCGTTCAGCTCCGCCAGCCGCTGCGCAACCGCCTCGCGCAGTCCCGCGCGCTGCATCACGCCGCCGCGAGCGTTCAGTCGCCGCGCGTCCCGCGCCGCCCGCCGTGGCGGTAGCGGCTGTAGCTGCGCTTCGCCTTGCGGTCGCGCTTCGTGACCCGCTTGCGCTCCGCAGTTTCCTGCTCGTCTTCGTCGTCCGCGGGCTCGTCCGATTCACCTTCAGCCACGAAGGGGCAGGCTCGCAGGCAGATAAATGGTGCGGGGGGTCGAATTTGAATCGACGAATCCCTTCGGAACCGGGTCCTAAGCCCGGCGCAATCGGCCATGCTATGCGACCCCCGCGCCATCGTGTTACGGCGCAGCGCATTTATTAGCGCTGCAGGTTGCGGTCGCATGGCCCGCAAGCGCAAGCCGGCAGAAGGGGGCGAACCGCACCTTGACGCCGCAGTCGATAAAGCTGAGCAAACTGCAAGTGACGTAATCGATACCGCCGGGGCGGTCGCGGGCGCCGCAGTCGAGGTGGGCGCCGAGCTTGCAGGCAAAGCGGCGAAAATCCTGAAGGGGGCGACCCGTACGGTGGTCCGCAGCGGCGGTAAGGCGGCCGCGGTCGCTACCGAAAAGGCCGCGGAGGGTGCAGCTGTCGCGGCCGAGATTGGCGCCGGCGTCGTCGAGACGGCTGCCAACGTGGCGGCCGACGCCAGCGAAATCGCGCTCGAGAAGGGCAGTGAGCTCGCCGCGGACGCGGCCGAGATTGGCGCCGGCGTCGTCGAGACGGCGGCGCGTAAGGGCGAGCAGCTGGCCGAGGGCGCCAGCGAACTGGGCGGAGTCGCGGTCGAACAGGCGGCGCACATCGCCGGCGACGCACTCGAGATTGCCGCGGAGGTGGGCGCCAGCGCAGCCGGGAAGGCGCGGCAGGCGGGGGACGCCGCCCGCGAGGGTGCCGGCGTTGCGGCCGGGATGGCGGTCGAGGCGGCGAAGTCTGCCGCAGATGTTGCTGAAGGCGCTGCCGTCGCGACGGCTGGTGCGGCGTCAGCCGGCGCAGCCGCAGTGAAGGGCGGAGCCGAGGCGGCTGGCCGCAAGGCGGGCGCGGCGGTCGCGGTCCCGCACGACAAACTCTGGCCGACGTGTGGTGTGCTCGTCGCGGCGATTGTGGGCAAGGCACTCGCCAGCGCTGCCGGCAAGGGGCGCGACAAGGTTCTCGACGACGAATGGTTTCGGGGGCAGGTGGTCAACCGCACCTGGGAGCTGCTGCCGCTGCCGGTGCGACTGGCGGGCAAGGGCACGCTGCGCTGGGAGCAGGTCATGTTCAAGCTGCGCGATCAGGTGCTCGCCGACGACGAGGAGGCGATGGCCGTCAGCAAACAGGACAAATCAATCATCCGCTCGGCTATCGGGATGATGCTAGGCCGCAAGGGGTGAGCCGCTGCCGGCGCTGACCGTCCGCTCGCTGTCGAAGGCTTACGGCGACGTCAAAGCGTTACGCGACGTCTCCTTCAGCGTCGAGCGGGGCGATTTCTTTGGATTGCTCGGCCCCAATGGCGCCGGCAAGACGACGCTACTGAAGGTGCTGACAGGGCAGATTCGCGCCACCAGCGGCGAGGCGGAGGTGCTCGGCCTGCCGGTCGCGCAACAACCGCTTGAGGTGCGCAGCCGCGCCGGAATCGTCCCGGAGCAGTCGACGCCCCCCAGCTTCCTGACGCCGCGCGAGGTGCTTGAACTGGTGGTGGCTGTGCGGGGTTGCGAGGTGGACGTCGAATGGTGGCTGGAGTTTTTCAAGTTTGAGGAGGCCGAAGGCCGTATCTGCCGCACGCTTTCGCGCGGACAGCGGCAGAAGGTACTGCTGGCGGCGGCGTTCATCGCGCAGCCGGAAGTGCTGTTTCTCGACGAGCCGTTCATCAACCTTGACCCGCTGGTGCAGGCAAAAGTGCGCGACTGGCTCGGCAAGTATGTCGCCGGGGGCGGGACGGTGTTCCTGAACACCCACATGCTCGAGAACGCTGAACGGCTCTGCAACCGCGCCGCCATCATCCACCGCGGCCGCATCCGTTCGCTCATCGAGCTGGAGCAGTTGCGGTCGCAGGGAACGACGCTCGAGGCGCTGTTCCACGAGATGGTGGCGTGAACCGGCTTTTGCTTTGGCGCATGCTGCAGGAGGAGGTGCGGCTCAACAGCAGCTTCGCCAGCCGGCGCGGCTTCTGGCTCTTCCCGCTGCTGGTTGTCGGCGCAGGGCTGCTCGCCACCGCGCTGGCGGCGGAGCTGACCGCCGGCGTGCCGTATCGCGAAGTGCTGCTGGGGCTGCACTTCAGCTTCCTGTTCTACGGGCTCTTCACCGGAGGGCTGGCGTTCTTCGGCAGCGACTTCCTTGAGCGCATCTTCGGCCACTACGCGCTGGTCACCAGCCTCCCTGAGACGCAGCCGCTCTCGTATCGGCGCGTTATGGGTATATTTTTCTCCAAGGAGCTGTTGTTCTACGCGCTCTTCACCTTCGCCCCGCTCACGCTCGGCGCGCTGCTCGGCACCAGTTGGAGCTTCATCGCACCGGAGCGCATGCTGCGGCTGATAGCGAGCCTGCTGCCGTCGTTCTGCGCTGGCCTGGCGGGGGCGTTCCTAGTCGCCAGCCTATACCGCCGTTCGCTCTACGCGGCGGTCGCCGGCGGGGGGACGCTGCTACTGATGCTCGGCGCACTGCTTGCGGGCGACGGGCTGCCGCAGCTAGCGTGGTATCTCGACGGCAGTCCGCCACTGCCGCTCGGCTGGGGGCTGGCGCTGCTGCCGGCGCTGGCAGCAGCGCTGCTGGTGGGCGAGTTCCACGAACAGGCGCTGCCGCCGGTGCAGGGCTACCGCGAGCAGTATCGCGAGACGCTCGTCAGCAGCGAATGGAGCCGCCGCTGGGCCGTCCCGGCCGTCGTGGCGAAGGAGCGGCTCGACCTGCAACGGTCGCGGACCGGCATCAAGATGGTCTTCTCGTTCGCGGTGCCACTGATGATGCTGGTCTTCGTCAACTGGTTCCTTGACCGCGGGCTGCCACTGGAGGTCGAGTTCAACACCATTTTCTGGGGGGTAATGGTCGGCTTCTTCGGGACGATGCTCTATTCGTGGCTCAACACGATGGACGACAGCAGCTTCTACGCCACATTGCCGCTGCAGGTGCCCGACCTGGTCCGCGCGCGGCTGGTGCTGTTCGGGACGGTGACATGGTGGATTCCGGCGCTATTCATGGGGCTGATTGCGCTCTTGAGCCGGGAGCTGCGGCTGCTACCACTCGCCATCTTCGTGATGGTGGCGGTCGGCCTTTACATCGTCAGCTACACAGCCTGGATTACCGGCCTGCGCACCAACTCGTCGCTCTACGACGCAACCATCTTCGCGCGCTTCTTTCTCGTAAGCGTCCCGCCGATGGTGCTGCTCGCCATCCTGAGCATGGCGCTGGAGCAGGCGCTGCCGGTGGTGATGGTCGCCCTGAGCTTCACCTGCCTGGTGCTGCTGCTGGCAACACAGCTTTTCTACGGCCGCATCGAGCATCGCTGGGCCGGCGAGGAGTTCGACTAGCTTTTTTTAGGCCCTGCTCGTGCGAGCGCTCCCATGGCCGAAGAAAAGAAAGGCGGGCGCAAGCCCGACGAAGCCAGGAAACCCGCGCAGGGTGACAGCGGCGGCAAGAACGAAAAGTCGCGCAAGGGCGCCGCTGACAAGCCGCGTCGCGACGAGAAAACGCGCCAGCCCATCCACAGCCAGGGCAACAGCCCGCGACGCGATGCGAAGTCGCGCAAGGGTGGTGGTGGTGGCAAACCAGGGCGCGACGACCGCGGTCGCGGTAAACCGCGCGGCGGCCGGCAGCAGGGCGGACGCCCACCACACCAGCGGCGACACGGCGTGCGCAAGACCATCAAGAACGGGGTCGGGACGGTCTTCATCGGGCAGGAAGACCCCTTCATCTATTTCCCCGACATCATCGCCCTCTTCGCCCGCGAGGACATCCGGCGCGTCGAGCTGCGCGCGCTGGGACCGGCCATTTCCAACGCGGTCAACGTCTCCGAGCAGGTGCGGCACCGCTTCCTGGAAGAGGCTGATGTCAAGATCTCCAACGTCGAAATCGGCACCGATAACGCGCCGCGCTCGTCAGGCAAGGGCACCTACCGCGTCAGCTTCATCCACATCTCACTCGAGCGCGGTGCGGTCGCAGCCGCGGACGCGGGCGCCGACGCAGCCGAAAACTAGAACCCGGCAAGGTCGCGCCCCAGCCGGCGCGAGACCCAGCGATGCAGCCGCGTGGCGCGGCGCGCTGCCATCTCGAGCCCTTGCGTTTGCAGCCACGCGGTGCAATCGGCGAGCGGGCGGCGGCGGCTGCCGGCATGCAGGTTGTCGCACGCCGTGACGACCCTCGCTTCCAGCGTGCGCGGCAGGTAGTCGCCGGGCGGCAGTCCCAATGCGCGCGCTTCGCGTTGTGGAATCCCGCCGCCGACGTGGGCGCGGATGATGTGCGCCACGCCGGGGTGGAAGCCAGCTTCTGCGGCCATCGCGGCGCCGAGCGCGCAATGCTCAACGCCGGCGGCGCGGTTGCGACCGATGTCGTGCAGCAGCGCGCCGGCGTTCGCGAGCGCGATGTTGCCGTCCAGCGCGACGGTTACCGCGGCCGCCATTTCGGCGACGGCGCAGCAGTGCGCCAGCAGCGGCGCGGGCGAGCCCGCACCGCCGTGCAATGCGAGGCATTCGTCGGCGCTCGGGATGGTCGCCAGCCGGCGGCGCTGCGCGCTCGGGGTAACTTGCAGGTCGCCATCGAGCTCCGGCTGCACCCAGCGCGAATCGAGCTCGGTAAGCAGGATTGCGAGCGCCGCCACTTCCGAGTGTGGCTGGCTGCCAACGGCGACGTTCCAGTCCGCCAGCTCGAAGGTCCAACGCGGCACCCGCTCGGCACCGACGACTACCAGCAATTCACGCTCGTGGCGCAGCAGCGGTGCCGCTTCGGCCAGCGGGGTACCGAACATGGTTAGGTGCACTACCTTGCCGCGCCAGTCGCGCGTGATCGCCCGCGGGCGGGTCGTGGTCGCGATGCCGAAGTCGCCGCCGAAGCGCTGCACGACGTCGGTGACCGTCGCGACGACGCGAGAGTCGGGACGGTGCAGCGTCAGCCTGCCAGCCCCGAAGGCGCGCGCGGTCAATGCGACGTGGGTCGAGATGCGCTTGTCCCGCTCCGGCCGGTGGCCGATGCGCAGGACGTGGGGCTTCACTCCTCGCCCGGCAGGGACTGCTCCTGGCGGTCGCGAATGGAGTCGTTAGCCAAGAAACCGATGAAGGCCCAGATTATGCCGCCGAGGACATACTGCACCTTGGTCGAGATGAAGTCGCCGCGGACAAAGATATCATTGACTATTTCGACGAAGCCGGCGACAATCAGGCCGAGGCTGGTGACCGTGAAGAAGAAGGTCACGATGGCGAAGTTGAAAGCTCCGTTCTGGAGGTAGCTGTCGATGGTGCGGCCGAGCTCGATAATCAACAGCCCCGCCAGCAGCAGCGGTAGAACACCATCCAGCGACATGAAGCCGAGCACCATCGCCAGCATCCCCAGACTGGAGACTTCCTGCATCGCGTCAAGGCCGCGCGCAATGCCGATAATCAGCAGCAGCGCCGCGATGATGTAGGCGGTCAGCGAAACTCGCTCGCTGGTGCCGCTGAGTAGGTCGTGGTAGAACTTGCTAATCTCGTTCTCCCAGCCCGCGACCTTGATGAGCATGTAGCCGCCGAGCGTTAGCAGGATGGCTCCGCTGGCAATCTCGCTCTTCTCCATCAGCGTCAGCAGTCCCCAGATGAAAGCAACCAGCGCCACTGGCAGGATGAACTTGCGCTGGATTTTGGGGTCCTCCATCTTGTGGATAATGGTGTAGAGCGTATCCTCGATGGGGCGCGATTGCTGCACAACCACCTGCCGCGTCGAGTCAATCAGCAACCGGCTGCGGATAATCGGCTCCAGCTCACGGTCCTCGGCGCCGTCGCTCACAATCACCGCGCGCGTGGCGTGCGTCTGCGCAATCACCTGATCGAGCGTGTTGGCAATCTTCATGTCCGAGCGGGTGCCGACGCGGACGTCGCCACAGATGGTCACCACCTCGACCTCGACGTTATCCTTCAGCAGCTGGTCGTAGACCCGTACCGCGGCGAGCATAGTGTTGGTGTCGCTCTCCTCAGGGTCGGCCAGCCCCAGTTCCTGCGCTGCGGCGAGGTTGGCTTCGCGCCCGATAACAGGGCTGCGAATACCGGTTTTGCGGCCGAGATCGTTGTCACGATCTATCGCGAGAATCAGTGTGACCATGCGCTTTCGAGGCACCCCCGGTATATTTAACCATCTGCTCCGCGCGTTTTATATACGACCCTTCATGAGCGCCAACTCCCGTTCAAGGTGCAGCATGGCTGAGTTCAAAACCATAATTTCAGATCCCAAGACGCGCAAGGCGTTCAACCACGCGCTCTCCGAGAGCGACTCGAGCGCGCTCATCGGCCGTTCCATCGGCGACGAGATTGACGGCATCTTCGTCAACCTCCCCGGCTACCGCCTGCAGATTACCGGCGGCAGCGACGGCTCGGGCATCCCGATGCGCCCCGGCCTGCCGGGCGGGCGGCGGAAGCGGATGCTGCTCAGCCACTCCACCGGCTTCCGGCCGCAGCGACCTGGACAGCGCAAGCGTAAGATGGTGCGCGGGCAGGACCTCGGACCCGAAGTCTCACAACTGAACCTGAAGATTGTCGAGTATGGCCCCAAACCGGTCGAGGAATTGCTCGGAGCGGAGGGATGACTTGGCAGGCGCTACTTCTCAGCCGGAAATCAACATCGGCATGGTCGGCCACGTCGACCACGGCAAGACCACCCTCACGCAGGCGCTAACCGGACGCTGGACCGACCAGCACTCCGAGGAACAGAAACGCGGCATTTCCATCAAGCTGGGCTACGCTGACGCCGATTTCTACCGTGTCAAGGAGAACGGCGGCTACCGCTACACTTCGCAGAAAGAGAAGGGAGCCAAATACCTGCGCACGGTCAGCTTCGTCGATGCGCCCGGCCACGAGACGCTGATGGCCATCATGCTCTCGGGAGCGGCCATCATGGACGCCGCCATCCTGCTTATCGCCGCTAACGAAAAGTGCCCGCAGCCGCAGACGCGAGAGCACCTTGCGGCGCTCGAGACGATGGGGCTCGAGAATATTGTTGTTGTACAAAACAAGATTGACGTCTGCTCCGAGCAGCGCGCGCAGGAATCCTATGCTGAAATCAGGGAATTCCTTGCCGGCACCTCGCTAGCAAATTCCCCCGTGGTCCCAGTCTCGGCGCACCACAACCGCAATATTGACCTGTTGATTGAGGTGCTCGAGGAACTTTTCCCGACGCCCGAGCGTAATCCGCAGGCGGAGCTGTCGATGAACATCGCCCGCTCCTTCGACATTAACCGCCCCGGCACGCTGCCGAAAAAACTGAGAGGGGGCGTGATTGGCGGCTCGCTCATCCAGGGCAAGCTGGCGGTCGGGGATGAAATCGAAATCAGGCCGGGACGCAAGACCAACCGAGGCTGGGAACCGATCGTGACCAACGTCACCAGCCTGCACAGCGGCAGCAGCGAACGTAAGAGCGTAGCCGCGGGAGGGCTGGTCGCCATCGGCACCGGGCTAGACCCGGCAATCACGAAATCTGATTCAATGCTCGGCTCGCTCATCGGGCGCCCCGGGACGCTTCCTCCGGTGCTGGAGAAGCTCCGCATGGATGTGCAGCTGCTCGACCGGGCGGTCGGCACCAGCGGCAGCCAGCAGGTCGAGGCGCTGCGCACCAAGGAGCCGCTGATGCTTACCGTCGGAACTTCGACTACCGTCGGCATCCCTATTCAGGTTAACGAAAAATGGCTCGAAGCTTCGCTCAAACTGCCGGTCTGCGCAGCCGAAGGACAGCGGATTGCTATCAGCCGTCGCATCGACGCACGCTGGCACCTGATTGGCTATGGAATCCTGCAAACATGACTCTCGTCTTCCCCGATACCAACATCCTCCTCTGGCCCTTCGCGGGCGGCCCCGACTTCCGCGAGGCGATTAACGAGGTGTTGCCGGACGCCGACATCCGCATCGCCAGCTGCGTGATCGAGGAGCTGGAGATGCTAGGGACGCCCGACGCGAAGTCGGCGGCCGAATTTTGCCAGAAAATGACAGTCATCAACCTCGGCATCGGCAGCGCCGACAACGTGCTGCTTGAGGCAGCCCGGCGTGGCGCAATAGTGGCGACCAACGACCGCGAGCTCATCGAGCGCATCCTCGACAACCACGGGCGCGTGCTACGTCCCCGCGGTGGCTACAAGCTGGAGCTGCAGCCGGCGGAATGAGCGCGGTGGCAGCGGGCGGCGAAAGCCGGGAACGCGTCACACCGCCGCCAGTTCCCGCAGGCGATTTTACCCCCGCCCAGCAAGCGCGCCGCGAGGAGCTGCTGCACGACCCCGTCAGGCAATTCCGGGTCGCCGAGCACCCTGGCACGGTGCAACTGCTCGACGCGATGCGTGGAGGCAGCTTCCAGGGGCGACAGCTGGGCGAGGCGGCGGCGCTCTTCGAGCGGCAGTCGCACGCGGACTTGGGGATTATCTGGTCGCTGGCGGGGAGCCTTTTCAGCGCCGGGATGCGGCAGGTGGTCATCGACTCCATCCGCAGCGGGCTGGCCGACCTGCTGATCTGCACCGGGGCGCTGTTCGAGCAGGATATGCTCGAGGCGCTGGGGCACTCGCACTACCGCTGCCGGCCAGACATGGACGACGGCGAATTGCAGGAACTGCTGGTGGACCGGGTCTACGACCATCTGCTCGATGAGCTAGCATTGCGGCAGGTGGATGCCACCTACATCCAGATTGCCGATGGTATGGAGCCGGGACGCTACTCCAGCCGCGCCTTCCTCGCCAAGTGTGGCCGCTGGCTCGCTTCGGCCGAGGGCGTGCAGGACTCGGTACTGCAGGCCGCCTTCGAAATGGAGGTGCCCATCTTCGTCCCAGCGCTCAACGACTGCTCGGTCGGCGTCGGGCTGGTGATGCACCAAGCACAGCGTGGGCTCGATAACAGTGTCGGTATCGACAGCATCCGCGATTTCCACGAGCTGGCCGAGCTGAAGGCGTGGGCGGGCGATACCGGGCTGCTGGTCGTCGGTGGCGGCGTCCCTAAAAACTACGCGCAGGACGCGGTTATCGCGGCAGAGATGCTGGGGCATACGCCCTGCCGCCACCGCTTCGGTATCCAGCTCTCGGTCGCCGACGTGCGCGATGGTGGCCTTTCAGGGTCGACGCTACGCGAGGCGATTTCGTGGGGCAAGAACGACCGCGAAATCGAGGAAGTGATGGTGTGGGGCGAAGTCTCGATTGCGTTCCCGTTGCTCGTCGCCTACGCCTGGCACAAGCGGCTGGAGCAACCGCGCCAGCCGCGTCGGCTGGCGCGGTTCTTCGACGACCAATCCTTTTAACACCACCAATGTCGCCCCGAGCCTGACATGCAGGATGACTTCACGCAGCAGCTGCCCGACCGCGACCCGCAGGAGACGCGCGAGTGGATTGAGTCGCTGGAAGCGGTAATCGAGACAGGCGGCAGCGGCCGCGCGCGCAACCTGCTCTACCGGCTGCTCGAAGCCGCGCAGGCGCAGGGCGTCGCGATTCCCGAAGTGCTCAACACGCCCTACATCAACACCATCCCCGCCAGCGCCGAACCGCCCTACCCGGGCGACGAAGGCATCGAACGGCGCATCCGGCGCATCATTCGCTGGAATGCAGCGATGATGGTCTCGCGCGCCAACAAGCGGCACGGCGGTATCGGGGGCCACATCTCGACCTACGCCTCGGCGGCGAGCCTCTACGAAATCGGCTTCCAGCACTTCTTCCGCGGCAAGGGGCAGGGGGCGGGCGACCTCGTATATTTCCAGGGCCACGCCTCTCCCGGCATCTACTCGCGCGCGTTCCTCGAAGGGCGGCTGACGCAGGTGCAGATGGACCACTTCCGCCGCGAGGCGTTCACCGCGGGGCTTTCGTCCTATCCGCATCCACGGCTAATGCCTGATTTCTGGGAGTTCCCGACCGTCTCGATGGGTCTCGGCCCGACCAACGCCATCTACCAGGCGCGCTTCAACCGCTATCTGCACGCGCGCGGGATTGCCGACACCAGCCGCTCGCGCGTCTGGGCCTTCCCCGGCGACGGCGAATGCGACGAGCCGGAGACGCTGCACGCGCTGACGCTGGCGGCGCGCGAGAACCTCGATAACCTGACATTTGTCGTCAACTGCAACCTGCAGCGGCTCGACGGGCCGGTGCGCGGCAACGGCAAGATTATCCAGGAGCTGGAGGCAAAATTCCTCGGCGCCGGCTGGAACGTCATCAAGGTCATCTGGGGCAGCGACTGGGACCCGCTGCTGGCACGCGACAGCGACGGGCTGCTGCTGGCGCGGATGGAGGAAACGCTCGACGGTGACTACCAGCGGCTCGCGGTGGAGTCAGCCGACAACATCCGCGAGCAGTTCTTCGGCCCGGAGCTGCAGCACCTCGTCGCGGGGATTCCCGACGACAAGCTGACGCGCATGCGCCGCGGGGGGCACGACACACAGAAAGTTTACGCGGCCTACAAGGCGGCGGTCGAGCACGAGGGAGTGCCGACCGCCATCCTCGCCAAGACGGTCAAGGGCTGGGCGCTCGGAGGTGGCTTCGAGGCGCGCAACATCGCCCACCAGAAGAAGGCGCTTGAGGCGCCGGACCTGAAATTCTTCCGCGACCTGCTCGAGCTGCCGATTCCCGACGACGAGCTCGAAGATTTCCCCTACTACCTGCCGGCGGCCGACAGCGAAGAGGTGCAATACCTGCTCTCGCACCGCGACGCGCTGGGCGGCTGCATTCCGCACCGCACCCGCAAGGCGACGGAAATCACGTTGCCAAAGCGCGATGCCTACGGGGAGTTCGACGACGGTAGCGGCAAACAGGAAGTCTCAACGACGATGGCATTCGTGCGGCTGATGCGCAACCTGATGCTCTCGGGCGAGTTCGGAAAGCGTATCGTCCCCATCGTCCCGGACGAGGCTCGCACCTTCGGGATGGAGGCGCTCTTCACCGAATTCAAGATTTACAACGCGCTCGGGCAGGATTACACCCCGGTCGACTCCAAATTATTATTATCTTACGTCGAGGCGGAGGACGGGCAAATCCTGGAGGAGGGCATCTCCGAAGCGGGAGCGATGAGCTCCTTTACGGCGGCCGGCACGACCTACGCCAGCTTCGGCGAACAGACCATCCCGTTCTACATCTTCTACTCGATGTTCGGCTTCCAGCGCGTCGGCGATGCCATCTGGTGCGCTGCCGACTCGCGCGCCAAGGGCTTCCTGCTCGGCGCGACCGCCGGCCGCACGACGCTCAACGGCGAGGGGCTGCAGCACCAGGACGGGCATTCGCTGCTGATCGCTAGCACGGTCCCCTGCTGCCTTGCCTACGACCCGGCATTCGCTTACGAAATTGCGGTCATCGTGCGCGAGGGGCTGCGGCGCATGGTCGACGAGGACGAAGACTTGCTCTACTACCTGACGCTCTACAACGAAAACCACCCGATGCCGCCCAAGCCGCCCCGCGCCGAGCGCGGCATCATCCAGGGCATCTACCGCTTTGCCAAGCCGGCGAAACCACAGGTGCGGCTCTTCGGCAGCGGCTCAATCATGCAGCAAGTGCTGCGCGCCGCCGACATCCTGCAAGAGCAGTTCGGCGTCGCCGCCGAAATCTGGTCTGTAACGAGCTATGGCGGGCTGCGGCGCGATGCGCTGAAGTGCGAGCGCTGGAACTGGCTGCACCCCGGCGAGAAAGAAAAAACGCCCTACATCCAGCAACAACTGGGCAAGCGTGGACTGCCAACTGTCGCCGCGACCGACTTCATGCGTGCCGTCCCTGACATGGTCGGCAAGTGGGTGCCCGGCCCCTACACAACGCTCGGCACCGACGGTTTCGGCCGCAGCGATACCCGCGAGCAGCTGCGCAGCTTCTTCGAAGTCAGCGGCGAGCACATCACCGTCGCCGCACTGAACGCGCTCGCGCAGTCAGGCAAATACCTGGCCAAGGACGTCGCGAGCGCCATCAAGGCGCTCGGAGTCGATCCGGAGCTGGCCGATCCGTTCTATTCTTACTGAACGGGAAACCGACCCTACATTCCCGGCATGCCGCCGCCCATGTCGCCGCCGGGCGGCATCGGCGACACTTCGGGCGCCCGTGAGGCGATAATGTCGTCAATGCGCAGGATCATGCTCGCGACGTCGGTGGCAGACGAGATGGCCTGCGTCTTGACACGGAGCGGTTCCATCACGTTACGCGAGCGCATGTTGACTACCTTGCCGCTGAAGACGTCGAGCCCCGCGTGGGGGTTGCGCCCCTTGCGAGTGTGCGCCTTGCGCAGCGCCATCAGCGTGTCGATGACATCCAGCCCGGCGTTCTCGGCCAGCGTGCGCGGCACGATTTCAATCGCGTCTGCGAACGCCTCGATGGCGAGCTGCTCGCGGCCGCCGACGCGCGGCGCATACTTGCGCAGCTTCAGCGCCAGCTCGATTTCGGCTGCGCCGCCGCCGGTCACCATGCGGCCGTCTTCGATGACCAGCGAAACTACGCCAATGGCGTCTTCGAGGTTGCGCTCGATTTCGTCGATGACATGCTCGGTCCCACCACGGACCAGGATGGACACCGACTTGGGATTGCTGCAGTTGGTGATGAAGGTCATGTCGTCGTCGCCAATCCTGCGCGTTTCGACGAGACCAGCTGCGCCAAGGTCATCCTTGGAAATCGAGTCGATGCTCGAGACAATGCTGCCGCCGGTCGCGCGCGCCAGCGCTTCCATATCGGACTTCTTGGCGCGCCGGATGGCCATGATATCCTGCTTGGCCATGAAGTGCTGCGCCAGGTCGTCAATACCTTTCTGGCAGACGACAACATTCGCACCCGCCTTCTTAACTTTCGTGACGAGTTTGCGGATGGTATCTTCTTCTTGGTCAAGGAACGCCTGCACCTGCGACGGGTCGTTAATCTGGATTTTGGCGTCGAACTCGGTCTTGCGGATTTCGAACGCCGCATCGACCAGCGCCACCTTCGCTTTCTCGATACGACGTGGCATTCCCGTATGCACCGGCTCCTTGTCCAGGATTATGCCAGTCACCAGTTCGGTGTCGCCGATAGAAGCGCCCTGCTTCTTCTGGATCTTGATGTCATCACGGTCGACCGTCATGTTGCGGTCGCTGCTCTCGGCAACCGACCGGACAGCACTCACGGTAATCTCGGCCAGAAACTCTGCCATCGCCTCGGAGGACTTGCCAGTCATCGCGGTGACGGCAACCGCCCGGAGTTTGGCGGTCTCGTTACGCCGGATGGGGCGCGAATACTTCTGCAGCGTCGCCTCCGCTTCCGTCGCGGCACGGCGGTAGCCGTTGCCTATGGCGGTGGCATGGACTCCCTTATTGAGCAACTCCTCGGCGTTCTTCAGGAGTTCGCCGGCAAAGATGACGGCAGTGGTGGTGCCGTCGCCACATTCGGAATCTTGCGTCTTGGCGACCTCGACAATCATCTTGGCGGCCGGATGCTCGACCTCGATTTCCTTGAGAATCGTGACGCCGTCGTTGGTAATCACGACGTCGCCCATCGAGTCGACCATCATCTTGTCCATGCCCTTTGGGCCAAGGGTGCTGCGCACCGCTTCGGCTATCGCCTTGGCTGCAGCGATGTTGTTGTGCGTGGCCTGTCGGCCGGTGTCGCGCTGAGTGCCCTCCTTGAGGATGAGCACAGGGGTATTGCCTGACATCATGGCGCGCCACCGTAAGGCGATATATAAAAAATTAACACTGTTTTAGGAAAAATGAAGTTTAATTTCGGAAAAAGTCCAGCAATGGCAGTGAAATGAGCGCACTTGTGCCGATTGCAACAAAGTTTACGCCACCTTTTCCCAGCCATCCCCACCTTTCGGCAGTTGCACCCAGCACCGAATCCAGCTGGCAACCGGTAAAACCGAGCATTGTCGGCAGGAAAAGCAGCAGATAGTCGAAATTTCCCGCCTGTTTCCATTCAAAACCTTCGGGCCAGCCCACGAGAACGAACACAGCGAGTGAAATCATGCTCATGCTCAGCGCCGAAAGTCCCGCCGCCAGCGAGCCAATAAGCGAAATTCCGCCGTCGGTCCCCGGCGGAACTCGCGTGCCGGGGCTGGTAATCAACACCGGCGCCGGCGCGAATACCCCGATTTCGCTCGCCAGCGTGTCGGCGGCCGCGACCGCCAGCGCGGTGGTGAAGGCTATCAGCGCCTGCTCGGGGCTGAGCCATCCGCCGCCGTAGGCCAGCGCGACTAGCGCCGGCACCGCGCCGTTCGACAGGACGTTGGTGCCGCCGCGAGTGCCCTCCTTGGATTCCTCAAC
>Ga0066834_10000054_pt1 | contig 46700 bp, 43 predicted proteins | sample ETNtaG_30_FD_66729 | JGI IMG/M metagenome (GOLD analysis project Ga0066834, IMG submission 66729) | Marine microbial and viral communities from oxygen minimum zone, Eastern Pacific Ocean - ETNP201306PF43B | ecosystem: Environmental > Aquatic > Marine > Oceanic | place: Pacific Ocean: Eastern... | reverse complement strand
TTGGGCGAACAGGCCGAAATTTTGGGATTGAACATTGGGATGTTGTGCCGGACATTATGTCAGTTGGAAAAGGACTAAGTAGTGGTTATACACCTATCGCTGCAACAATTGCAGATGAGAAAATCTATAATGCTATTTACAACAGCTCAACATCGTTTGTACATGGGCATACCTATGGTGGAAATCCGCTTTCGTGCGCGGTTGCTTTGGCTGTTCAGGAATACATTGAAACTCATGATCTTGTTACGCAATGTGCTCGAATGGGAGAATTGATGCTAGAACAACTGATGCCACTTCAAGATCTACCAATTGTTGGTGAAGTTAGAGGCAAAGGTTTACTAATTGGTATTGAATTTGTTGCTGACCAAGAAAATAGGACACCATTCGATCCTGCTCAAGGCGTAACAGGGATGATTGTCGACTCGATTTTTGAAAAGGGTGTCTTGGTGATGCCTGGAGCCCCGGGATCAGTTGACGGTATTTCTGGAGATCATATTGCCATTAGTCCACCTTTTACCATTACCGAATCCGAAGTGAATCAAATTGTTGAAGTAGTCAAGAACAGCATTGTTGAAGTATCGGCAAAGTTGGATTATCGGTCGAACTGGTCAGGGTGATTATTAACATGGGCTAGACCAAGTATATATCTGTACATGGATATGACGGTTAATGGACTACGAAGATGACTTATTGCGTCTATGCTCCTCATCCCATTAACTTAAATGAACGATGGCATCCACTGGTGTAACGACGGTAGCATCTCGTAACTTCTTTATCGAATATATCGTTCCATCAACAGAATTACGATTAACCTACCCTCAGTTCTGTCGATTGCCAATGCGATATAGTAGCTACGGCAATTGACAGAAGCATTTAGTTCTTTTAAAGTTAAGGCCAATTCTACTTTAGCACGATAAACACATCTACATTATTATTTATAGCCCGATGTGTACTTAAGTAAGTTATTTATAATTTGTTACCTTGTGAAACATCCTAAATTGGATACCAATGGAGACTTGATGCTAGCAAGGATGGTAAAAAGAAATTGAAAAAACAAAAGCGACCTCGATTTTTCTTTTCGAGATCGCTTTTGGTGCTTGAATTATATTAAATACTAGACTTTTATCACGCCTTTGGCTTGAAGACCCTTACCTGTTTCTTCAACTGTAAATTCGACCCTTTGGTCTTCCTCAAGCGACCGGAATCCTTCGCCTTGGATTTCAGAATGATGAACAAAGACGTCTTGATTGTCATCAGTAGTGATAAATCCAAAACCTTTTGCGTCGTTGAACCATTTAACACTACCTGTTTTTGTTTCCATAATTTCTACTTTTTCCTTATTAATTAAACAGCCAAGCCCAGATTTCCTGAGCTGGCACTTTCTAAAGCATTATGCTTATTTGCTACTTAGATAAATTAGCTACCATAAAATAATATCAGAGTGAATGTCAAGTTTGCCAAGAAATTTTTAATAAAATTCATTGTTTAAAGCTGAAAATAAGAGGCAACAGGGATTTTTGAGCCTAGATACTCAAGAATTTAATTGCCTCTCAGCTGAAATTCTGAAAAGTTTATCATTTAATTACTTCAATTCTGTATAGTTGCAAAAATGCTGAAAAATGAATTGGCTCTAAATCTAAAATTTAAATCCTTGATTTAAATTGATGCTGTTACGCTTGCTTGAATTGGCGTTAGCATATAAAAGCAACATAGTTATGACACTACCAATTATTTAATGGAAACTAATCTTGTTACTTTCATCATTTGACCAGGTTTTTGGTGACATCCACCAGCTTGAAAGATTTGCCCGTTGGCAGGCTAAAAAGCGACGGCAACTATTAGACCTACTGGGTATTCCGAGTCAAAGTATCCCACTAGAACTGGAAAACCGTGGATTGTTGATGTATGATGACATAACGATTGAAAAATGGGTTTACACCAGCGAACATGGCTCTCGTGTGCCAGCAATATTGTACCGACCCAATAATTCAGTGGCGCCGATGCCCGGCGTGGTACTTACCTTTGGACACGGCGGCAGCAAAAGTCAACCAGCATACAACTATGCTGGGCAATTGTACGCTAAGATGGGGATTGCCTGTTTAGCTGCTGATCCCATTGGTGAGGAAGAAAGGCATATCCAAGGAAAAATGGGAACGCGTGCTCACGATCCTCACTCTGTTCACCAAACTGCGTGGAACGCGGGCCGACCAATTATGGGGAAACTGGTCTGGGATACCATGAGAGGTGTCGATTTTATGCTTGATCGTGATGATATTAATCCACACCGAATCGGTGTGGCTGGGAATTCCTTGGGCGGTGCCAAAGCCGGTTGGATGGCCGTACTGGATACTCGGCTGCATTTCGCTTTGATAAGCGGATGGGCTTTTGCTGAAGCTACGCTAAAATGGGGGAAATTTTGCACTCGATTGCCAAACGAAAAAATGAGTCAGATCTTGGACTGGGAACAATACCTGTCATTAGCTGCCCCACATTGCAACATTCTGATTATGAACGGCGATGCCGATGTCATTATTGATCGGGACGGCCATGGCCATGCTTGGAGAGAGATGCAAGCAGTTGTTGATAAGGTATCAAAAGTCTACATGGCTTTTAATAATCCCAATGGAATTCGTTGTTGGTTGGAACCTGATGGTGGTCATCGTCCCTACTTTGTCCACCCGGCTGCCCTAGAATGGCTAGTGGAATTATTGTCGCCCGACAGTTGGACTATTGATCAGGTGCGCCAGTTATCAACACTTAATTTCGGTCAATGGGGCGATACCAACGGTGTTGCCTTTGAACAATTGTATGGTACGACTTTACATCAACGAGGAGCCACTGTATCGGATCTGCAGATCCGATACCTAGGTAGGGAAAAACTGGCTGTCCTGACAAAAAAAGAAATTGGGAGATCCCGATATACACTTCAGGGTTGGTTAAATAAACTAACGGCCACACTTTAGATTTTTAACCTATCTAGAATTCTAACTGGTTCCACAGATAGGGAAATCCAAATTGATGTTTTTTCTGGTTCTTGCTGGCATTATTTTTGGAAGTGCCTTACTGAATGTGGATTCTTGGCGAGGATAACCTGCCTATGTTGAGTTATATTTTTCTAAATACGGATCGGCTAATATTACTGAGGCAAGTTGTGCAAACTAACCTATTGATGTGAAGGCTGAAAGTCTCAGAGTGTTGGTGTTCCCAAAGTGGAGGCTTTCACCACTTCGGTCAATTGGGGAACATTGGCCGCGCCACTGGAAACCGTGGTTACTCGTTCATCAGCTAGCACAAAACGGAAAGCATTCTGTGGTAGTGTGTGCTCGTTTGCTTGTAGTTTTTGTAAGATCTGAGTAACTCGCTGACGTTCGACCGGATTGCTAATCTTGGCTAAAACCTGTTGATGTTGGTCAGTATATAAGCCTCCTGCCAGTACGGTTGCTACCACAATTCCCATTTGTTGCTTCACTGCTGTTGGGATTACAGTTTCTGTAGCTATTAGGCGAGCAGGATGATAATCATGGTAGACTAAAACTGTATCAAATTCACCTGTGTCAGCGAGTTCAGCTAAGAGGGGAATAGCACGAGCGGTGATACCGATAAAGTCACACATTCCCTTTTGTTGTGCTTGTCTTAATCCAGATAGTGCTCCGCCAGGTGACATAATTCGATCCCAACCCGCAACATTAACTTCATGGATTTGTGCTACCGTCAGTTTAGAAATCTGAAGTCGTTTTAAACTACGATCCAAACTCCACAAAACACTGTCAGCATTGTAATCAAAATCTTCTGGTTCTAACCCCACTTTAGTAGCAAAATGAAATTGATCAGCAATATCCGCCAATGCTTGGCCCAGTAGGTTTTCACTCATTCCATAGAGTGGTGCGGTATCTATATAGTTGATACCGAGAGCAAAAGCCGACTTGACCACTTGATGCACATTATCTTCAGCCTGTGCAGGGTGTGGTCCCATCAGGTAGGCACCCCCTAAACTAACCTCGCTGATTTGTAACTTAGTCCGACCAAATTGACGATAGTGCATTCTTTCCTCAATCGTGCTTTCGATGCTAGAGCAAAGATTTAAACCGGCATCAAATCTACTTGTGTTGTGTTAGCCTGGCTTGGGCAATTTTTAGGTTGTTCTCTGTTTGTATAGCTTCAGGCTGGATTTTTAGCGCTTGTTGAAAGGCAACAATTGCCTTTTTGTATCTATGTTGTTTCATATAGGTGATACCAAGTTCATGGAATATCTGATAATTATTGGGATCGATCTGGCTGGCCGCGTTAAAGGTATCAACGGCTTCCTCCAATTTGTCTTGATCTCGGTAAGCGTATCCCAAATTCAAGTGTGCTTCCGTGAAGTTAGGTTTTCGGGCAATTACTTTTTTAAGCGATTCAGTGGCCATATCAGTTATCCCTTGATGGCGATACGAGACCCCGATTGCGTAATGTGCTTCCAAAAGGTTGGAATCCAGATTAAGTGCCATTTTAAATTGGTCAATAGCTTGATCCAACTGTCCACTCATGCCATAAGCCCGTCCCAAATCTACATAGGCAGTAGCTAATTCTGGTTTAAAGTGAATTACTCCTTTATAAGCGGTAATGGCTTGATCTATTTTCCCTTGTAAAAGATAGAGTGTCCCTAAATTGTGATATCCTTCAATCAGGTTCGGCTGAGCTTCAACAGATTTTTGATAGGATTGAATAGCTTTATCGTATTCCCCCAGAAACTGGTAGGACGTTCCGATGTTGTTGTATGCTTCGGCATAGTCTGGATGTAATCGAATAGCTTCCTTGAATTCTGTAATTGCTTTTTTCTGCATTCCTTGTTTTTGATTAAAAATCCCTCGATTATAGTGTTCTTTTGCTTGAACTAAAGTGTTTGTTTTCTTTGCTTTCTGTTTTCCTAACTGTATGCTTATCCCTGTATGCTGGGTTTCCTTATTGCTTGGTAGATTTTTCTCCTTTGAGCAACTAAGAAATAAAACAAGTAAAAGATTAAAAGCGAAAAAAAGTGGTCCAGCAACATATCTCTTTTCGAAATAAAGACTAGATTTACCTTGGACATTTGCTGGTAATTTCACTGTTGTTTGCTTTCTCCCTCGTTAATGGTTAATAGAGTATTAGCTGTAATATGAGTATATTTGTCAATTGTACTGGAAGGCCAAATTACCTCCAACCAATCGACAACTTCCGCCTGCCCCAAACCGAAAGTAAGTATCATTTCACTTTGTGAACAATAACTACTACCCGTATGAACCATTTGTCTTTGCTGAACACCTGCGGCACTAATAATAACTTTGGTGCCAATACCGTCACGGTTACTGACAATACCTTTAGTTTTGATACGTAGATAATTATTTTTGTGATTGGCATCATTTCGTAGTAGCCATGCTCGTCCATTTCTAGATATGACACCGCTATTTGAAACCAAAAGATCTAGATCACCATCTCGGTCGTAGTCGCCATAGGCTGCGCCTCGTCCTACCCCAGCTTTCTTCAGCCCAACTTTCAATCCGATTTCATCAAACTTACCGTTCTGCTGATTCCAAAAAAGAGAGGGACGTTGAGGATAACGAATGTTTCTTTGATATCTACTTACGTTGGGTTCGATGTGACCATTGGCACAAAATAAATCTTGGTATCCGTCTAAATCAAAATCTAAAAAGAATAGACCAAAAGTTAGCGTAAACAGGCTGGGATTTCCAATTCTAGTTTGGATCGTCTGATCACTAAAATAATCTCCTGCACGTGCTAGGAAGAACGAGTTCATTTCGTTGCTAAAGTTGCCGATAGCAATAACATTGCTATTATCATTATTAACGTCGGCAACGTCGATTCCCATGCAGCCTTGCGATTTCCCATTTTCATCGAAAGCAACTCCCATCAACAACGCTTGATCAGTAAATGTCCCATCACCGTTGTTGTGGTATAAGAAGTTGGCTTCTGTATCGTTAGCAACTGCCAAATCTATCCAACCGTCATCGTCATAGTCCAACATGGTTACACCAAGTGATTTCCCGTCCGGATTGTAGACACCTGCTTTCTCTGTTGTCTCTTGGAAAATACCACCTTTTCCGAGATTACGATAGAGCCTACACGATTGACCTGGGTACACAGCTGGAGTGCAATATGACCGGTGTTGATCATCTACGGTACAGGATAGGTCGGATTCGATTGTCCATTTCACATAGTTGCATACAAACAGGTCCAACTGACCATCGCGATCATAGTCGAAGAAAAGCGCACTAGTAGACCAATCGTCACCTCCTGTATTAGATATATCGGTGACATCTGTGAATGTGGTGTTGCCATTGTTGCGAAAAAGGAGATTAGAACCCACATTGGTAAAATAGATATCTTGATTGTCGTCATTGTCGAAATCAGCAATAGTAACACCCATTCCATACATAGGGATAGCTAATCCAGCTTTTTCAGTAACATCTATAAACTTACCGTTGCCCAGATTACGGTATAGTTTTGGTGTATGACTAGATTGACTGTCGTTCCTCCATTCTCTGCCATTCGCGAACAGGATGTCTAGGTATCCGTCACGATCGAAATCGAAAAAAGCACAACCTGATCCCATTGTCTCCGGCATATATCGTTTTCCTAAGGCACCGGTGAAATGGGTAAAATCGATTTCAGTTTCATCTGTTACATTAATGAAGTTAGTTCCAGGTAAACGCGCGTGGCTTATTCCAGGTATACTCAAGGCAAGTAGAGAGCATAATACGGTAAGTTTAGTGAAAATGTAAGCTACTGCTAGGTTCTGAAAGGTCTCCATGCAGTGGTTCAGTCACTTGAAGGAAGTTTGTGCCCTAGGGGTGATTATTTTAATTCTAGAAGGGCGTTAGCAGCCTGAGTTTTGAAAATTCACTTAAATCGTCTGACTAAGATTCAATTCTTTTAAAGATATTGTCAAATTGAATGAACAGATGCGTTTCTACATCTTCTTAATCAGCTTGGCCAATTATTACTTTTTAACAAGGAGATCAAATGATTTAGCTAGAAAACGTCCATCTTTCACCTGTCCCGTTACCTTGGCGGAGTGAATTACGTTGCACAAACCATCTGCTGAATGTGCATCCCCCAGTTCATCCATGGTAATGCCATCAACGAAGTACGTTTTACCATCTGTACGAATGGCCAACTCACAACCATCTCCGGAGAGATCGAAATTGCATTGTCCACACGAGGCTTCAACAACCATAGCGGTTGAATGTTGAGATTCTAGTGGTTGAACTGACTTTGATTGACATGCAATCAATAGAACACTGGGAAGCAAAAATAAAAAAGTTGTTGTCAGGCGCTGAAGCGATATTTTTATCATGATTTTATCTCCGATGATAATTGCTGTAATGTTAATCCAAGCTTTGTAATAGATTTAAGAGTATACATAGAGGCATGCGCATGCCTCTATGGTTTCAATTGAAATTGTCTGGGACAGAAGGCATCCGCAACTAGTTGTAATTATATCCAAAATGCTAGTTTTTTTCTATAACATTTGTTTTCGCCTGACCTAACTCACGATTATTCAACTTCACTAATAGACATTTCGTTTAAGGGAGACTGGATTGTTTTTTGCTTCCCATGATGTCGGGAGGCTAAGAATCTAAACACCATATGTTCCGGAGCATCGACTTCTATAGTAGAGGTTCCTCCCCAACCCCAGAATCCCTGCCCCGGCAGTATGGGCAGCAGTGCTACTACCACTGACCGGGCTGGAATATCAACTGATCCGGCCGCCCAAACCCCCTTTTCTTGATCCCTCAGGCTTACCTTGATTCCTTCCGCATCTTTGTTACCTAGATTCATCATGAGCGCGCGAGCGACTGGTGGTTCATACGTCTCCCCCCACTGCCCTCCATCGTGGCCGGAGTGAAAAGATGGCAATACAAAAGACGATGAACAGAAGATGGCAGGTTCATCATAATTTTCGGTAAAAACCTTCCCCAACTGAAATAACTTGGGTTCGAGACCATAACCATCAGTAGGGATCTCTAGAAAACGGCCGCAGATCTCGTCCAACTGTTTACCTGTTAGAGGACAGTTATTTTCTTTTAACTTCCACTTGCCGAAGAATGCTACACCAGGTGACTCCGGTGCGACAAACCGGATGAGGCGAATCTGTTGCTCCAACTCTTCAGCGGTTTGGGTCCAACGGTCCCCTCCTTTATCATTGCTTTCCTTGCCTAGCCCTAAGGCCACCAGACTCTTCTTCAACAAACCATTAAGACGTGCTGCCTGCAACTGAAACGCAATCATCCACGAATCGTTCAAGTCAACGTAAGTCTCCATCATAACTAGCTCAACGATATTTCGATATACTGCCGCCAGTTTTGGTGCAACGGGACCTCGCATCTGCCAGACCGCGATTTTTAAGCTAGGCCTCTTATTATGTGTTGCCTTTAAGATTTCCATTGAGTGTTGGTCGATTCCACCATCAAAGTCCCAACCAAGTTCGTCAATATCAATTATCGGGTTGGGGTTGTCCCCGAAATCCAGCTTGGTAAGATAGTCGGCAGCTTCGTCGATATTCTGGCGTAGAAACGCTTGGTGGACTACTCCTTTGGAAGCAATCCCACCTCGCTTATTCCAATACTGCCAGTCGCTACTTCTAGCAAAGGTTTGCGATTTTAGTTCTGGATAAGCGCCGTAAAAAGCGATGATCCTATTTAGTCCCAGAGTTTCCTTGGTCGTTTTGATTGTTTCACCCTGTGCATTTAAACATGGAGCGTATAGAGTCAGTGCAGTTGAAGCAATCAGCGACAAACGGTCGAACCATTGTGGTAACCTGATGGCGTAAAAGTATCGCTTCAATGTTTCCAACATTTGATCAGTCAGTTCTATTTTAAGAATTCGCCCTGTTATTCTCAGCGTAATTGCAACCGCCGTCATAAGATCTTCCTCCGTACACCCGTGTTTGCCTAACTTTGGGTTAACAAGACATAATAATCACAGCTTTCGGCGGTCCTGTTAAGCACCATGTTAGGAGATACCCGAAAATTATTTATTCTGCTTGATTCTGATCAATTATTATACAGTGAGCACTGAAAGTGCGCACGGCAAATTCTCGCATTCCCTGTGTTTCGTTCCCGACAGGCTTTACGCCTTTAGACAGTAAACTTTTTTACAATCTTAATGTCGGCCAACGACTAAATAACTTAACATGAACGATCGCCAAGATTAACCAATGGCATTTCAACAGCCATTACCTAATAGCAATAGCTGTTACGAACACATCTCTACTAACCAGATTCTATCTCATCGTTTGCAAATTTAGGAGTTTCTGATTAGAATGAAACGGGATGCTTTCAGGTTCAGTACTCCAGACAAACATTGTAAACCAAATCATAATCAGAAAACCTATCAATAATTGTAGAACACAGTTGGTCTTCAAGTGTCAACCTGCTATAATCTGCGCGCATGTAAAGAACGATTGAAAGTTACAGGGAATCAATAGCCATGAACGTACCATCCAGAGACGGCCCTATCCTGCTCAGCGATGAGCAAGTTCGTCAATATATTGTTAATGGATATATCATATTAAAACCATCGGTACCTGCTAATGTCCACCAGATAGTTTGTCGAAAACTGACTGCTTGTTTGAATGAAGGTAGTAACCCTGGCAACAATGTCCTTCCAAAAGTACCTGAAATGCGCCATGTTCTTAATAGTCCGGAAGTTCAGGGCGCTTTGATAAGCGTTCTAGGCGAAGACTATATTGAGCATCCACATCGCCACTGTCATTATCTTTCACCAACGACAACAACCAAAACCGATGCCAAGACGCGAGAAGATGCTGTCGCCGCCAACTGTCATCAGGACGCATATACTCCACTCGGCCGCCCAAGGCAGCACTACTCTCGTTATGCCAGAATTATGTACTACCCACAGAATACGCCAATCGCACTGGGGCCCACACATGTCATTCCCGGCACACAGTTTAATCAGGGAATCACCGATGCAGATCGGGCACGGGCAATTCCAGTGGATGGAGAAGCCGGAACAGTATCGCTGACCCATTTCGACGTTGGTCATGCCGCTGGTCTGAATACGGTCAACCAGCCACGTCATATGGTAAAGTTTATCTACGTGCGGGCAACGGAGCCCGTGACGCCGTCTTGGAACTGTCTAAATAGACAATGGCAAAAACCACAAGATGTACAAGCACTACATGATCTTAACTTGACGTGGGCACACGTTTGGGATTGGATGTGCGGAAAAAAAGATCGATACCATAGTTTCAGGGAAAAAAACAGTCTATCGGCTAGCGAAGTATCTCAACTGATAGAGGATCTGCATGAAGTTAGAGAAGTGGATGACTATTTGCAAATAATTCACCAAATTGCCGCCTCGGGAGCTGAAGCGGCCGGGGCCATACCTTATTTAATTAAAATATTAAATACTGATCATCAGGCGTTGCGCTTGGCTGCTATTTATGCTCTAGGAATCATTGGCCAACCAGCGGTAGAGCCACTGATTGCTAGCCTACGAGAGAGCGGTATCGGTAAAGAAGATGATTCGGTGCCACAACCTTGGAACGAAGGGGCTATCCTGATGGACGATACAGCTTTTGCTTTGACTGCCGTCGGTTCTTCTGCCGTTGAGGCTTTAATTTCGGCACTGGACGACACCAGCGAATGGACTCGAATAAATGCAGCTTTTGCACTAGGTGAATTAGATTCTCTCGCCATCAACGCGGTTCCGCGATTGATAAAATGTCTGAATGATAAATCCCATCGATTTGTTCGCACTGTATTGGATTCACTGGGCAGTATTTGTCAAAATGTTTCACCTTTTGTCATGGACATCAGCCAGTTCTTGTTGAAGAAGGAACCGAGTTGGGAGGAAGTGTTACACTCTCGTCGGTGGACAGCACAGGACCAGATCCGTATCAATGCGGCCATGGCGCTAGCACGTTTGGGCCGAGATGCTGCTATGGCCGAGGATATCCTGATTCAGGCACTTGACGACCCGTGTGGGCACGTTGGAGCTTTTGCCATGGATGCCCTACGGCGACTTGACTCAACCAGTTCGAAACAGGCAATCATGTCGTACCTGGCAGCCCAGCGATGGGATGAATCTATTCGGGAAGACCGACTGTATTGAAGCTAAAATCTGATTTTTCAAGTTAACACTAGATTCATTATACTAGCCGAAAAGAATCTTTCCGAAGACCTCGCCAGATCCTAAGACGGTTGAGGAAGATTTTTGTATCGAGCCGCAATTTATTTTTCTGGTCCTAATCGTATTTCCCTGTCACACATTACTTTGAATGGGAAATTACGAAATCTACTAGCTGTTGACACCGGAAAAATCCGGGCCACATGTTGTGACCTTGGTTCTTAGATACTACTAGCTTAATTTCTCCACCCAATCGTTGGTATCGCTGAGCAAATTTTCCTGAGTTTTCTTCCAGAGGCACTACGATATCACAATCACCATGAACAAAGAATATCGGCACATTTTCTTCAGCCAATCCCTCTAGGCGATCGATTGGATTATGCCGGTTAAGGTCGGCTTCAAGTTGCTCCTCAGCCATACCATAGGTCTCAGACGCTTTATAGAGTCCAGGATAACTGATGAGATTACATACTGGGTAAATACCAGTTATACAAGCCACGAAATCAGGATGTTCTGCTGCCCAATTATAAAGCATTAGCCCTCCTCGACTTCGTGCCAGCAGTGATGCTTTATTAGAGAAATTATACTCCTGACACAAATATTGGTAAAAGGCAGAATAACGTGCTCGGCCCTGAGGATTACCAAACGATTCACCGATATCGATACCAGCAATAGCTATACCAGCTTGTAGAAACCTATCAAACATCCAGACCTCTTCAGCTCCTGGTAAGCCAGGCAATGTTGGTGCGTACCATATCCAAGGAAGTTTATCACTGGGTTGAGCCGGTAGAATCAGGAAGGCGGTATCCCCTTCCATTGAGAAAGTTTGCCCACTGATCGGCAATTCTTTGGTAGTAGTTATTATAGCTGTTGCCTCCTTGAATGAACTTGTTAGAAGATGAAATTTTGTTCTGCTAACAATTAGTCATGATTTCCCGTTACTAGTGTTGATCCAGCCAACAAACCATCGATAGCTTGTTGCAATTCTTCAGGCTTGAACCCCCATGGACCCAGTCCACTGGCATAGACGACTTTCCCTTTGAGATCGATCAGATACAACCGTTCCGGCCAAGCTGCATAAGCTTTCATCACTGGGTCATGGATCTCATCCACGTAGGTACGGATGCCGTACTGCATCGCCTGTTGACACTCAGCAGCAACCTGACAGCGTTCTTCGGTAGTCTTGGGATCAGTAATTCGGTTAGGACTATTAACATCCCAACCATCTATAGGGTGTGCTTCGCGAATATAAATCACTAAGAATTCAATCCGTTGATAATATTGTTGGTAGAGTTGGTGCAGGCTGACCGACTGCCGAACGAATGGAGGTCATGTGAAACTGCCAAAAATTAGAGCCACCGGTTTCTGTCGCCGAAAACTGGAGAGCGTTAGCGGATTTTCTCCTCGAGTATCGGATAACTGAAAATCAGGAGCTATATCTCCTTCTTCAGGTGCTGACAGATCGTATTTTTGTTGCCAAGCTAGGGCTTCTTCTTTATTTTGAAAGGTCATATTCGCAATTCTGTTTCCTCTTATCTCATAATGATGCTACTGATTATTGTTGTCCTGGCCATGACCAGTCGAGCAGGTTTCGACTCCAAGCAATGCCGATGGAGGCATGATTGTCGAAATGCATCTTTTCCGTTTCTGGACCTGATCCATGATAAAACATCAAGTACTTTTCCACACCTGAGAGCCGACGAAGATCTACTACAGTACCAGCAGTAATTCGGCCATGAGCCCACGACCAGTCCTTTTGACCCAAAGTAACCAGTTGTCCCCAATCGTGCCAGTTCACTAAGTCAGTGGACCGTTTGATTCCAATACCGTTGGAGGGTGAATGAAACAGAATATACTGATTGTCTTCGGCTAGAACACAGACATTTTCTCCGCATGGATAGTTACCTCGATAAGTCCAGTTTTCCAAATCAGTGGACGACGATAGGCTAACCCCATTCTGTTTGTAGAAACACCACCACAGTTCGGATTGGTCTTTGTCTTGTACCAAGTAGGGATCAATCATTCGTCCCATCTCTTCTTCATGCACTTGTGGTCCTTTGACCAGTAGAATCTCTGGTTTAGACCAATTGACGAGATCAATACTACGCATGATAAAGATTCTGGAGGTCTGGTTACCATAGCGAGGAATTTGGTTGACGGTATATCCGGGTCGTGGATAAGTCTGCAAGCAAAGCCACCATTCCTGCTGAAAGCGGATGACATTACCCGGACTGGAAAAATTCAGTAGTTGGTCTCTAGGGGTTAGTTTACGGGGCGGGGTCCAATGAAGGAGATCGGAACTAGTCGAAACGGCAGTATAGCTGAAAATATAGTCATCATCTTCGATTTCCACCAAACTGTAAAATAGGTGGAAATCGTGGTTATGGTAGAGAATAGCCGGATCACGATATGCCGTCGATTGATCTCCTCGTAAAATGATTGGAGATTCTATTTTTGTCAGATCCATCATCATCTTCCATTATTTATAGGTAGTAATCTAAACTTGAATCAAGCGACCGCATTCAGGTTTTTGAGTCCAATTCTAAATTTAGAATAGCAAGGCAACTGTTCAACCACGCCAACTGTTATCAATACTAGTATATCCATGTGTGTATCGTTGCAAATGCGGGGGCAATTCATCCAAAAATCGCTGACCTTCTTCTGGCATTTGCCAGGGAATATCAATCTGGTGGTTACGGTCTCGAAACCCAATTGCACAGGAAAGACGAACCTGATCCGTTCGGTTAGGAAACGCACCGTGATAAGTACGGTGGGCGAAGATAATCATGTCACCCGGATTGGTGAATAGGGGGACCATTCCCGGTACGTCGAAACCGTTGTAGGCTTTTTCTTCCTGCTCCTCAGGATAAAATGACCGTTTATCGGAAGTCAGTCTAAACCCTTCTGGCCCTGACCAGTTTTCAAGGTGCGAATCTTCGATGACGCATAAACCACCGTGTATCGGGTAAGATCCGGTGATATAGAACCACTTGCCGGAAGGCCATAGTCCACGATTGAGAACATCGCCCGAATTTTTAGGTGTTCCTTCTGAAAACCCGCACCAATCTGTATGCCAGGTGACTGGACTGGAGCCCGGCATGCGAATGATGGCTGCTGACCGGTGTATTGTCATCTGGTCGGTACCGATTAGATGTTGGTGGACCTCCATAAAGGGCTGGTACTCTAACAGTTGCCAAGCACCAGCACCAGATTCGACCCAGGCATGCCGTGTTCGGCTTTCTCCTTGATTCAGGGTACAATTGGGATCGGTGCCGTCAAAGACAGCTTGTTTGAGATTGTCAATCATCTGCTTTGGCAGAACATCTTTTACGATAGCAAATCCATGAGCTTCTACACAATCGGACATCTGATCTAGCTGATCCACTCCAAACTGGTATTGATATCTTAGGTCCGGTTGTTGAACATGTGAATAGTTTTCCATCCTATTTGTACCTCCATGGAGTCTCCGTTATATTTCAGTGGTTAACCCAAGCTGTTTAATACCAGTTCCCATTTCTGGTTAGACCTCCTCAGGCCAAGATATTTCCTCGAAAACGCGGGATACTACCCAGTCAGGTCTAGGGTTTTCTACCGGTCTAGGCTTGTTATCAATATCATTATAGGCGATGATCAAACTTTTACGCGGTATAGGAGATAAATTATGGTTAGAACTATGTACTAAGTTACAATCGAAAAAAAGTACATCCCCCGGTTGGCCTGTGATCTGTCGAATCTCGGTTTCGCGGACCTTTTCTTTCAACACTGATTTCTGGATACACCATTGTTTGTAGCTGGTGGTAGTGGTATCGCTGTAGTGTTCCTGCCTTCCCCATAAGTGAGAACCAGAGATTACCATTAAACAACCATTGTGAAGTGTGGCTGGATCTAGAAATATCATTACCGATATCAGCTTGGCATCGACACCATCGTAGATCCAATACCCGTAATCTTGGTGCCAGAGCCAAACTGTACCTTCAAAAGCCTCTTTGACATTCAATTTACTGTGCCAGATATAAAAACTATTTTCCAGGATTTGTTGTACTGGCTCTACGATTTTGGGGTGTCGCGTCAAATTTCTAAAGGTGGGAACATGGCGGTGGGAATTGTAGACTTGTCGGACGGCACCGCTATGTTCCCGTTCTCGATGCATTCCACTGCCATCGTCCTTTAACAGAAGAGGGACATCCGTATTTAAAGCGGCAACTTCCTCAACTGACAATAAATTGGGTGCCAGCAAAAAACCCTCTTGGTGGTACTGTTCCAACTTTTGCATGGACCACCTCATCAGCTATATTCCTCCGGAGGATAAGTTTTGCTTTTTTAACTAGATTTGATCTTTTTTACAGTTTCCATATAGGTTCGAATCTGTTGTTCATAGCCGATGTTAGTCGGATGATAATAGATAACGCCCTGCAATTCTTCCGGCAGATGCTCCTGATCGGCAACGTGATCTGGCGTTTGATGATCATATTGATATCCTTGCCCATGACCCATCTCTTTCATCAATTGGGTTGGAGCATTACGCAAGTGTAAGGGAACTGGATAAGCGGGTTTCTGTTTCACCTCTGCCTGAGCAGCTAATAGTGCTTGGTAAGCGGAGTTACTCTTGGCTGCACAGGCCAGATAAATAGTGGCATGGGCCAGGTTGAGTTGCGCTTCCGGCAGACCAACATACTCAACTGCTCGCGCGGCAGCATCAGCGATAAGCAAGGCTTGCGGATCAGCCAAACCAATATCTTCCGAAGCCAGAATCACCAGTCGGCGTGCGATGAAGCGGGCATCCTCACCACCTTCCAACAACCTCACCAACCAATAAATAGCCGCGTCTGGATTGGAACCACGCACACTTTTGATCAAAGCCGAGATCAGGTCGTAATGTGAATCTCCCTGTTTGTCATGCCGAAAGATCCGTTTTTGAACGGCTTCCTGAATCTGATCAGGCTGAATCCGGCGCCGTTGTTGAGCATCAGGTTGACAGGTTTGTGCGGCCAGTTCCAACGCATTGAGCGCCAGGCGAATATCACCACCAGCCAAAAGTACTAGCAACTGCTTCCCTTCCTCTGTTAGGTCAACCTGCATATGAATCAGATCAGTATCATTCAATGCACGTTGAATCAATTGCTGAATATGATGTGGTTCCAGCGGTTGGAAGGGATAAACTTGCATCCGTGATAACAAGGCATTATTAATTTCAAAGGACGGGTTTTCAGTAGTAGCACCGATTAGTCTAATCGTTCCATCTTCCACAAAGGAAAGGAGAAAATCCTGTTGGGCCTTATTGAAACGGTGAATCTCATCCAGAAACAGGATGGTGGAGCGTGCTTGGAACTTAGCTGATTCTTGCGCCTGATTAATGTATTTCCTTAGTTCTGGCACACCGGTTGTACCAGCGTTGAGTTGCTGAAATCTGGCCTTGGTCTGATGTGCGATAATGTGAGCCAATGTTGTTTTTCCACATCCTGGAGGCCCCCAGAGGATGCATGAAGTTAGATTATCCTGTTCAATGGCCAGGCGAATGGGTTTTCCTATTCCCAGCAGATGTTCCTGTCCGACAAATTGATCCAGTGTTCGGGCACGCATTCGGTGTGCCAGCGGCCCGGAAACTGGCTGATCGATGTGAAATTCTAGTTGGTCAGACATTTTGCTCTAGGCTATTGCTTGGCGAACAGCAGGAAACTCACGCCAAATGTCGGTGTATGCTTCGTACCCATTTTGGGCACATTCAATGTGTTGTAAGCGAGCAATAGCAGCGTAACGGACGTCAGGAGATATATTGGGACCGCCGCAGTGTACAGATTGGTGGTGAGCGACAATCAGATCACCAGCTTCACCGGTTACCTGTACTGCTTCACAGGGAAGGTCCAACCGCGGCATGCCGTTGGCCAGCATTTGATGTCCTTCTTTTTTGAAATAATCTTCAAAGAAGCTATGTGATTTGGGCCACACGGTGAAATTCCCAAAATTTTCATCTGGTACATCCGAGAGATAAACAACAGCAAAGATGGTAAACCCACGCCGATATACACCTTTGGCCATGCTGTTGCTGCCGTTTCCCAAACCGTCGAGATGTCCTCCTGGTTTTGTCGCTTCCGACCCTGGTTGTGAAGGAAAACGCAGAGCGATCTGCGCTCCACTACAGGGCATCACGTTATCTGAGCCCATCAAGGCTTCCGCTACCCGCATTACCGGTGTTCTGTTAAACAAATCGGTCAACACCAAGTTTTCTTTCAGTTCGCTGCAGAAAGCCGGAGCCAAATATCTTTCTTCATTGGCCTGATGTTTACCAATAGACCCAATAGAGTGGTTAATGGATTGTCGGGCAGCATCCACCATCAGTCGGGGAACCACACCGGCGACTTTTAAAAAACCGTTTCGGTAAAACTCTTGTTTTTGCGATTGTGTTAGCATGGTAGTGTCCTTCCTGAGCCAAAAATAGGCATCAAAGTTTTTTAACGGAAATCAACTTTTTTACTGCTGTACTGACAAGTTCCCCATCTTCTAGAATGCTTTGGGCCAGATCCTGTTGAAACGCTTACTATACCATCAGTGTAGAAGATAATGTTGCTGAGTTTAGCGAAGGAAACAAACCATCACCAACCTAAAAAAATACATAATTGGTTATGTAAAGGTTTCTTGGTTGCTCCCAATTATGTGTGACTTACTCTTTCGGACTCCTAATAATAGCTCATTTTATAACCAATATATTTTCAAGTAAAGGCTTTATTCTTCCAACCATTTATTAGCTCAAAACTCTTTAATGAACATGTTTAGTACGGCTTTGTTAACAAAGATCCCAGGTTATGATTATCCACAAAGACCTGATAGAGATGAGGGCGTCTTTGCATCCAGTTGATACTGCGAAAACATCCTTTGCTGGCCGGTCGGTATCCGTCGGAGACGTTGATTTCAGCTAGAATAAACTCTTTTTCACCATGGTTCCAAGCTAGCACATTACCCAACCGATCAATGATGCAACTCCCTTCCGTTCGATTAACCGCTACGACCATACAAACTTGGTTATCCATAGCACGGGTCTGCATAATTCCTCGAAACCGATCGGGATCGAAGATACGTAATCCCGGCTGCCAAGCACGATGATCACCCATTATCGGCAGTAACAGAAAATCAGCACCATTCAAGCCCACCATACGCGAAGATTCGGTAACGGAACTATCCATGCAAATATTACAGCCAATCCTCCCTATCTCGGTTTCAAAGACCGGAAATCCTTCACCAGGCGAAATCCCGCTTTCAATTTCCCCACCAACAGCTAAATGCACTTTTCTGTATAAACCATCGATCTGGCCATTTGGGCTGATCAGGACAGCACTATTGTAAACGGCATCTTCATCTCGTTCTAGCATACCTAACATAATCCGTAATCGGTATCGTCGTGCAATATCAGCAAAAACTTCAGTTTCCGGTCCAGTCACCGGCACAGCCAAGTCGATTGGACTTCCTTTAATTCCCCACTGCAAGGCAATTTCTGGCAGTACGATCAGTGACGGGTTTTTCTGGCTAGCTGCTTCACATAAGGGAGCATAGAAAGAAATATTGTCATCAACGGTTGTGAATGAACTTTGACGCTGATTCTTTTTGCCCGTCACTACAGCGATTTTGATCGATTGACGCATGTGGGTAGATATCTCATCGGTCGAAACTTCCTCTATCTGTGGTAGAGACCAGGTGGACGATCCCTTGGTTGACCAGCGCAGGGTAAAACGCAGGGTCAAGGAAACATCATCCTGCTCCGGTGATAAGCACCGTTGAAAACGCAGGATCTGTGTGTCGATCTGCTCCGGTAACAAGTAGTCCCAGCCAGTTACTTCAGGGTTTCCTGTTTTGACGCTGGTAGGAGGTAGTTCCCCCCAATAGGCGGCACAGCGAAGGGTATCATGTGGATTGTCGATTTCACTTTGTTCGACCTTGACCTCTATCAGATATGCTCTTTCAGCTTTTGCACCCGCAAACGTCATTTGCCAGCCACCTACACAGGTACGTGTCCCATTAGCACGAATGATAAAGCAACCATCGTCACGCTCAGTCAAGGGTGCCGCTGAGGGATGTGGGGTCCAAGGTTGAATGGTTTCCAACTTCAAATTTGTCATATATGACTCCAATCGACGAACAGGGTTTCAGGCTATCAAAGCAACGTTCGATACAAATCCATATTTACTTTTGAGCTCAACAATGAACTGTGAATCCTGTGAAAACCAAAGGATTATCTAACATCTGGATGTATCAGTCAAGCAGTTTTGTAATCAAGCGAATTAGATAGAAAAATGAAGGGAACTAACCTGACGGCGGGTGGTTACTATCCCGAAATTAAACATGATCAGTTTCGAAGACGGGTAGACTGGAACTTCAGATGCCCCCAAACGGTAGGCAAATGATAGTCCTTAGTTTCCACGCCCAAAGCTAAACGATGTTCAGTCAATTCAAAAATCTCTTCGTTAATAGTCTTGTAGCGAATAGGTCCAATATTAGGTGCCAGCCATATGTAATTAAGTAAGGTCTTTTTGCCTGCTTTCCTTAAATGGTCAGATTCTTCCGAGATGCGCATAACCCGGTGAAAAAGCCCCGATTTGACTTTCAAAGTTTCTGTACTAACCACTTTGAAACGTGTATCTAAGGTTTCCGCTTTGGCTTTCTTACCACCTAACCGATGTCCTGAGGTGTTCCATTTCTTTTCAGGTCGCACCAACTGAGGTAGAAAGAGCTGTTCCAACTCATAAGTGTAGACCGTAGATTTGATTTTGCCGTTCTTCCGTTTTTTGTACTGAACCATGTATGATTGCTTCAATCCTTTTGGTGTCCTAATCAGAAAATGTGCCCTAGAATTCACCTGATCGTAGACCACCACAGTATCAGAATCCAGTTTGGCCTGTATCTTCCTGTTCTGTTTTCTCCCATTTCGATTGATCTCTAAACCTTCTTCCTGAGACACGATTTTGATCAGTCGTTCCTGGCTTCCGTCACGACTGTGGAAAATCCAAGTATTGCCAACTGAGAGGGGAAAATAATCCTGTGCTATTGACTGGCAGGCGATGACTAATCCCAAGAAGCAAATAAATCTGATTGTTAGTTTCATCTTTAAGTATTTCAAGATATTTCCTATTGACAAACTGACTTAGCTATAACCTAAATTCCCATTATGGATACAAACAAGATTTTTCCATAGAGGTAGTTGTTAAAAATTGGCTGCTTCACTTAGCATAACTGTCCTTGATGACCACTCTCGATCGCTTGGCAAAGATCCATCGTATAAACAATATCTTCTAGAGAACTCCAAGGGGTTGTATCGTTGAGGATACAGTCGGCAAAATGACGTGTCTCGTTAAATCCAGCACCACCCACAGCATCTAGATCTAAAGGTGCTTCACACTTCTTACCATCGAGATAGAGCGTGACCTCCGGTAAGGCTGTTAGATCTAGATAAGCCGACATGTTTTCGGCATGCACCTCTGCCGTCTGCACTCGGTATCCAACGCCATAATGGCTCATCATAGTGCCACAGCAACCATTATCAAAAGTTATGATAGCATTATAGCGCGGAGTTCCTTCTCTTTCACCATGACAAGAATGGGCATAAACTTCGGTAGCTTGAGCAGCTTCAGTTGGTGTTCTTCCAGACATCCAACGGAGAAGGTCAACGTGGTGAATCGCGTCACAGATAATCTCAGGAGGTGCGACTTCCCGAAGCCCTGGTCGTCTCAATCCCGACGGTGGTTTATGATAGTCTGCCGACACTTGAACCGCTCCTCCACGTTCTTGAAGCAATTTTCGTACAGCCAAAACTTCCGGCTTGTAACGCCGGTTAAGGGAAACGATGGCTATGCCTTTGCTCTGCCGAGCAGCATCTAGCATTTGTCGTGCTTCTTTGGGATTCATTCCCGGCGATTTCTCAATAGAAGTGTGGAGATCCCTTCCTAAGCATTCCAACACGATCGGTAACAGGTGCCCAGGCATAGTAACAACATAAACGAGATCCAAATCAACTTGGTCTAACATCTGCTGGAAATCTGTAAAAACAAATTGAGGCTGATGGTCGATCTGAGCCTTTTGTAAGCGGTCAGAGTCCATCTCAGCTACCGCCACTAGTTCCATCCGCGATTCATTCTTAATCATAGAGAAGTGGCTCTGAGCATGTCCTCCACAACCGATAACACCAACTTTTAACTCTGCCATCTTCCAACCCTTTATTAATTTGTAGCCGTAATCACCAAAGTGTTATTAGGGAGAACTAAACTGTGTAAACATGATGTTCCTCACCTCTCCCCAACTCCCAGCTTCAATCTTCAAAGGATGAGTAATGCTCAATTCACAATCATGATACTTTTGAATGAAGTGGAAAACCAATCAACTCATATGTAGGAGGTAACAACTTCTTGGATCTCGGCCAAACTATCCCATTCACTACCAGCACTATCAAATATTAAGGAATATGGACCATCAAACTTGGCTTCGGTAGCCAAATCCATACACCGTGTGAACTCGTCGCGGAGCATTTCACCAGCCACCGGCCACTCGGCTTTGGCATGTACCGAGGTGGCTCTGGGTAGAATAGCCGCTAGTTCGGTGTATTTATCATCTCCTTTGAAGTTACCGAAATCAGCACAGAGACCGATGTCTTCCTGACATAAATCTAATATGGCTAATAGGTGATCAGCTCGTTTGCCAATCTGGCGAAAATTTTCGGTAGTAACTTTGACACCCAATTTCTTACCGAACTGTGCCAAAGAGGCTAAATTTTTAGCACTCAACTGAATCGCTTCATGCTGAGGGGCATCATCAGTCTGAATATCGGTGCAACCAGCAATTACCCGTGCGTGGCTAGCACCACACTTACTTGCTATCTCGATCCAGAATCGAATCTGTTCCATCTCTTTCTGTCGTTGTTCTGGGTCTGGGTGCGTAATATCTCCTTCATCAATCAGTATACTGAATAGTTCAACACCCGCTTCATCCAGTGAAGTGCGCAAGCTGTCAATGTAGTCATCATCAACCTGAGGGAAATGGAAGTGACAAATTTCCAGCGTTTTAATCCCACACTCAGCGATTTTGGCTGGCAGTTCCAACAATGAAATGTCACCGTTCTCCGTGGTTGAACCATCCAATTTGTGAAAGACAGAACCTAGCGTTCGGTGTAAACTCCATGATGAAATAGACAATCTAGCTGGCATATTAATCTCCTTCAAAAATATATAGATTCATGGTATTAGTTGAACCTTAATCGAATCGGTGCCTTTCTGAACCATTTCAAAGGCTTCAACATATTTTTCCAATGATAACTGATGAGTAACGAATTGTCCCACGTCGATCATTCCACGATGAATGTAGTCAATGGCTAGTGGATAAGCATGCGGACCAAGATGTGCTCCATGAATATTAAGTTCTTTGGTATCACCAATGATTGTCCAGTCGACTGTCACCGGTTCGCGCATGACGCTAAACTCAACGAAAGTTCCTGCTTTACGAATCATGCGTAGGCCCTGTTCAACAGCACTTGGATGGCCGGTAGCTTCGATGTAGACGTCACAACCGTAGCCATCGGTCATTTCCAGAACCTGCTCCACCACATCAATTTTACTTGGATTGAGGCTAATGTCAGCCCCTAGTTTTTCAGCTATCTGCAACCGCTCGTCAACTAAATCCATTGAGATCAATTTCCCAGGATTTTTCAAACGGGCAGCACCGACCATACCCAATCCCAACGTTCCAGCCCCAGCAATCACTACTACATCACCGAACTCTATCTCTCCTCGTTGAACAGCGTGAATCGAACAGGATAGAGGTTCAATGACAGCCGCGTGTGATGGAGGGATCTCGTCGGGTACCTTGTGAATAATCGATCGTGCAGGAAACTTCATGTACTTGGCCATGCCTCCATTAACCACCTGTTGGAAACCGAAGATGTTGTGGATTTTGCAGAGCCAGTATTTCCCGGTCTGGCAATAACGGCAATTCCAACAAGGAACGATCTGTTCAGCAATAGCCGTATCATTGATCTGCAAGCCATATTTTTCTGTCACACCTTGACCGAATTGTGCCACTTTTCCTGTAAATTCATGTCCTGCTATCACGGGGCCTTCAACGTAGGGAACCCTATGTTCGTCACCCCAAAATAGTGGCGCTCCAGTATAACACTTCATGTCGCTGGCACAGACACCGCAGGCTTGTACCTGAATCACCACTTCACCAGGTCCAGCTTCAGGAACAGGAACTTCTTCCAATCGGTAGTCATAAGGACCATGACATACCACAGCTGGCATCGTTTTTGGTAATTCAATACCTGTCATCGTTCACCTCTATTGGGGATAATCATCCGCATCTTCACAATCAAGTAAATCAAGAAAAGTCGTCAGGTCCGGACGTCCTACTGCGGCTGCACGATCATCGAACATTTTCTGAATTTCTTCATTCCATGGACCACGCGCACGGCGGTCCCGATTCCAATCAGTAATTTCATGATGGCTCTTGCTGATTTTTGATCGTAACCATTTTAATAGATCTGGAAAGTCAGGTCTATGATCAACACCATCCACGAGTTCAGTCTCGGTCAAATCAAGAAACTTCATGGTATTGATATCTAGACCAGAGTTAGCACCGAATTTGTATTCACTCAGTGTGTTGTTCAAAAAAGCTTTGGTCTTGCTAACCAAACGTCCTAAGCAAACAATGCCTAGGATACCTCCGGAATGGGCACTCAATGGGGGACCGATGGTCAGATCAAAAGGAACGCCAAAGTCGTGTATATCTTCAGCATCTAACATATCCGGCATAGTAATAATCTCTGGTTGTCCAACAATTAGTTTACGTTCTTCGAACCCACGGAGGTAGGTTTCGTTCGGTGGTTCTCGGTCACGCTCTACCGCATTGAAAGCCTTAATTTGATCAAGATTAATATTCGAAACTGCCCGTATACTGGTTTCAATGGATTGGTCATCCTGAGCCTTCTCAACGATTTCCAGAAATGTGTCTTCACTTAAACCCAGTGATGCTAGTGTTCGCTGGTCACGACCAGATCCTTGACCAGCCTTGTATTCCCCTAAAGTGTTGCTGAGATGGGCACGGGCTTTATCGACCATCCTTCCGGCGTTCATCATGCCTAAGATACCAACATGATATGGGCTGCGTGGGGCTCTTTGGCTTAGATCCATTTTTTCCCTTTCTTAGGTTTAAATATCTAATTCTTGCATAAGTTGGCGTACGTATATGACATCTTCAGCTACTAGGGTGTTGGTCGGCTTTAGGTGGTGTTCAACCAAATGGAAGAAGGAACGGTACTCAGCATGAATACTGATTGGATCGGTGTATCCCACCGCCTTCAAAGCGGGCAGCACCATTGGAAGATCAAGCATGCCATCCCGCAACGGTACCCAGATCGGCTTGAAAATTAGTCGACCAGTTTTTGGATGCGAAAAATATTCCTGTCTCGGACTTTTAAAATTAACACTGTGCAGATAATCACCCAACAAACCGATAGCTAGTGAGACCGATTCGCCCGAAATTGTCAGATGCCCAGGATCATACTGAACACCAACCCATTGAGGGTCACAATCTTGCAACATTAATAAACAGGAACTAATGTTAACATCCAGCGTATTGCCACTATGGTTCTGAATAGCCCCTTTGATCCCATGCTTTTCCAGTAAAATTTGAAAGTTAACTAGATTCTGACGTGCTGTATCCAATAATTGACGGGGATTTGTTCCTGCTGAAATATGATAACCACCAATACGGATCTTTTTAACACCAACAGAGGTGATTGTCTCCAATAGCCGTTCGGTTTCATCATTCGATTCACGGAGTCCAGTGACTAGACGCGTTAGCTTTAACCCATGATCTTCAAAAACCCGCCTTACCTCTGGTAACTTGTTGATCCCTGTTCGATGAGTGATTGGCGCATTGGGACGACAAGGGAAATCTACCCCATCGAACCCCAGATCCTTGATATTCTTTGCCAGTTCTGGTAGTGGCAGATCCTGACACCACTTACAAAATGCTATGAGATCATACATCTGATTACCATCCCTTACCTTATGTTTAATAGTACGATAACCTAAAATAAAAGTCAACGTCGCTTGGTATGTAGTTTCACTAGAAAATTTAATTCGATTTAAACAACTATCTGGAAAGTCTTTAGATTCAAGTCAGGACGGTTTTCTCTTGACACCCCTATTCCTTCTGCAACAAAATATGGCGTAGTGAGCTAGCCTATCAGCAATAGGCCGCAATCAAATGAGGAGAGGACATAAAACGAAGTGCCAAAAATCGCAACTGCTTTGATTGGATGTGGCGGACGTGGCCCCCAAGGACATGCAAAAGTTGCCTTAGCCTCAGATGACTTGGAACTTATTGCAGTTTGTGATATTGATGAAAGGCGAGCAAAATTGGTAGGCGAAAAGTTTGGTGTTGAGCACGTGACTGATTATCATCAACTCTTGATTCGTAATGATATTGAGTCAGTTATCATCGCTACTGGAACTAAGCAACACGGTCCTATTGCTATCGATGCTGCCCGTGCCAAGAAGCATATCCTGATTGAAAAACCGTTGGTAGATTTTGTTTCCACCGGGAAAGATCTGATCAAAGCGGTAGAAGAATCCGGTGTGATTGGATTGGTTGGTTACCAACAGCGATTTACAGCCTTTACACAACGGTTAAAACAAGAAGCTTCTAAAATTGAACCGCTGCAAACATTGATGACCGTTCAGCGTGGTTTGCTGCGACCTCCCTATTTTGTTCCAGAACACTATGGAGGCATTATTGATACAGCTACACATACTATTCACCAAGCACTCTGGATAATGGATGATATACCCAGCGGTGTTTATTCTACCTTACGACGTGGAACTTTTACCAAAGACCAAACTATCGGTTATGCTAACCTGATGATTGATTACGACAATGGTGCCCGTACCTCAACAATTATTACTAGCATGGGAAGCGTACAGGTACCAAATGTCATCCAAATTATCGGCAAGTATGGAACCATTAATAGTTCAAATAGAAAAACGCTACAGGTAGCTAAGCACCAAGGATTCGATCTTAACGATAGACAACCAATTGGTCTTGAGACGCAAACCATTGATTTGGATGAGACTTCGTACAATCCGATCGCTGAGATGCATTCACACTTCGCTAATTTGATTAATGGTGAGGAAAAAGAACAACGTGGGACAACCTTACGAGAAGGACTTTTGGCAGTAGTGGTAACTGAAGCTATGGCCCTCTCAGCTGAACGCGGTCAGCGTGTTTTACTGGCTGAAGTTATGAACCAGTAGAGCTGCATTCCTCAATTTGGACAAAGCTACTAGGAAACTCTCTTTAAATTGTGCAGTAAAGTTATGAGTGGGTGATATAACGAATAAGCATTTGGGGGCCCAACCCGTTTGTCGTGTCACCCAAGACACAGAAACTAATGGAAAACTACAGTCTTACAATGATCCGCCAACACATGGACCAGATTCCAGAATTTTCTTTCCCCTCAGGGATCGGTATTCGTACCTACCGTCCCGATGAAAGAAACATCTGGACACGAATTCAGCGAGCTGCCGAAATGTTTTTTGATATTGACGATCAACTTTTCAATCGAGAGTTCGGTCGGGATTTTAAAGCTATGGAGGATCGGTGTTTTTTTCTGACAGATCACGGCAAAGAGATTGGGACTGTTACTGCCTGGTGGCAGCAGGATTGGCGAGGGCAGGAATGGGGGCAGATTCATTGGGTGGCAATTACTCCTGACTTTCAGAGGAAGGGACTCTCTAAACCAATGATGAGTGTGGCGATGCAACGATTGAAAAAATCTCATGAACGTTGTTTCCTTATTACTTCATCCAGACGAATTGCAGCAATCAAGGTCTATTTTGACTTCGGCTTTTATCCCGATTTTGAGTCTGAGAACAGTCAAGAAGCTTGGGCAGAGGTCGCATCGATTTTGGATCATGCTATCCTAAAGGAATGTGGGTTTTAGCCGAATTCAGGTTCAATTTTTATTTGAATTGCAGATCAAAGGGAGGTGCATGTGTTTAATAGCATCAAGGTTTCAGCTATCTCCCTGAAACCGATCAAATGGGACAAATCTGCCAACGCGGACAAAATGGAGGCGCTCTTTCTGGAAGCTGCCAAAGATAATCCTCAATTAATACTGACAACTGAAGGTGCATTGGAAGGTTACGTTGTTATGGATGTAGTTCAGAAACTTCGGACGGCCGAAGAGATGTTGGCAATTTCGGAATCTATTGATGGGACGTATATCCAGCGTTTTCGAAAACTGGCTAAACAGCTTAAAACTTGTCTCTGCTTCGGTTTCGCTGAGCGTATCGACAAAGAAATCTATAACAGTGCGGTTTTCATTGGTTCAGATGGTCAGATTTGTGGTAAGTATCACAAGACACAGTTAGCGGAAGGAACCCATTCATCGTGGCCTTTCAACTGTGTGGGTGAACGTTTAAGAGCCTTCGATACGCCTGTTGGAAGGGTAGGTGTCGTTATATGCAACGACCGCTGGAATCCACTGATTGCACGCACGCTAGTATTGGACGGCGCATGTCTGATTCTGATTCCATCTTATGGATCCAAAAACAAAGCACAAAATCAAACTGTGCTGGCCCGTGCACGCGAAAATGGTGTACCGATTGTTGAAGCCAATGTTGGTATGAACCTGATTATTAGTAAAGGTGAAATTGTTGCGTATAAATGGGGGAACGATAAAATTACAACAACTACTATCGAGATTCCCACTCCTATTTCCCAAAAAGCTGCACGCTTGTCAGAACAAGAATATCTACAATATCAGCAACCTGAAATGGAAAAAAGATATCAGCAAACAGTCAAAAAATTTCGACTTGATTCATCATCATGACATAGTTTAAGTAGGGATCTAGACTATGATGATCAATCAGTTTATGAAATATGTTGGTTATGTTTCCTCTCAATTAGTATTAACCTACTTTACGTTAGCTTGAAATCTTGATACAATGGGACGATCGGCTTTTTCAGAGGTTGCCAAGTATATCAACTTCGAAATTGATGCCGGTACCTTCTACTGACAACTAGAAGGTGTTTTATGACTAGAATAACGTTTTTTCCTTAGTCCATCCAGGAAGAACTGAATGATTAAAGTTATGTCGTAATTCAACAAGTTAAATTACAATAAAGGAAATTGAAAGAATGAAGATTGGTTTGCGAATTCCCGGAGCGGCAGGAGAAATGTCGTGGGCGGACTTTTGTGGCTGGTGTAAAGAGAATGGATTTGAGGCTGTCGACGTCGGGGCTATTACGGCCGAACTAGCTGAGACAGTCGGGGATGCAGGTCTAACGATTGGATCGGCAGACCTACCCGGTGTCAGAGATCTACTTAGTGTTGATAGCACCAAGCAGGAAGCGGGTGCTACAGTGGCCAAAGAAGCAATCTCAGTTGCCGCGGAGCATGGCGTTTCAATCATGTTCTGTGTGTTTGTTCCGGCAGATGCTAGCTTAGGCAGAGCGAAAAACTATGAAATTTGGAAAGAAACTGTTCCCCCTATTGCTGAGTTTGCAGCTTCTAAAGGTGTAGGAATAGCAGTTGAAGGTTGGCCTGGTGGAGGCCCTGCTTATCCTGCTCTTGGTTGCACACCGGAAATGTGGAGGGCGATGTTCACCGAGTGTCCAGATGGATTAGGTTTAAATTACGATCCATCCCACTTGGTTCGAATTGGTATTGACTATTTGAGAGCCTTAAATGAATTTGCTGATAAGGTATTGCATGTTCATGCTAAGGGCACTGTTTTTGACCAGGAAGCGCTCTACCTGCATGGGAATTTAGGGCCTACATTCCACAATCCACGCGGTTTTGGTGAAGACTGGTGGCGATACTGCATCCCTGGAGACGGTGTGATTGACTGGTTAAACATAATCCAACGTTTAGAGGATGAAGGATTCGATGGTATTGTCAGTGTGGAGTTGGAAGATTACCGTTACTGGGAAAACTGGGAAGCTCAAGCAGATGGCCTCAAGCGTTCACAATCATTTCTTTCAAATATTGTACGCTAGATATTCTAGAAATATTGTCTTTGTTGTAGCAACGCCATTTTCTTACTAAGAAACTATGTTCAATGTTGGAAATTGAAATACTGGAGGCACACGAAACTGAACGGGCTAAGAAGATTCTGCTCCGTGATGGTTTCGTCGCTGTCAAGGATATCCTTAAGGGTGAGAAACTCAAACGAATTCAAAACGCTGCAACCCGTGTGATTCAAGAAATCATCGATGATGATCTAGAGAGGAAGGGTAATAGAGGTCATCATCGCTACTCTTTCGGTAACCAGATTCATCATGTTGAATGGTCTGAATTGGTAGATCTACCGCCCATTTGGTCTATTGCTGAAGCAATTTGGGATAGCGGCGATTTCATTTGTTCTGCTGCAGGTGGGGACTTTTCTCTACCTAATGCCGAAATCCAACCTTTACATTCTGATGGTAATGAGATGGGGTTTACAGATCCATGGGTTAACCAGATGACATTACGTGACCTGCCGCCCCCAACACTCTGTGTTAATTTTCTGATGGTTGATTTTACCAAGGAGAATGGAGCCATCCGGCAGATTCCTTGCACCCAGAGGTCAAACGCCCCAATTCCTACGCTGGAAGAAGAACCACCATGGATGAAGAACTGCATCATTTGCGCGCCAGCCGGAACGGCTCTTGTTCGTGATGTTCGTTGCTGGCATGGTGGAACAGCTAACAACTCTGATCACCCGCGACCGATGACTAATACACAGTATTATGCTCCGTGGTTTCGGCAACATCTGTCAAAATGTCTTCCACATGAAAATTACAGTCAAATGTCTGTTCGTGCCCAACATCTATGCCGCTACATTGTTCAAGGTAAGTTGAGTCCCTAGCTCCAGTCAGTTTGACGAAATGAGACGGATTGACGCATTCGATTTGCAACTTAAATTCGGTTCAGTCGCACCGACCTCAGTCCAATAATAAGTTGCATCAGAGTATTTCTTGGTTAAAAGGGCCACGTTTTGATCCCATAATACCATCGAGCCGATAGGTAATTTACATACGGTGGAATTCCCTGCTGTTTTCACTGAATGCTATGGTTTTGGTAGTTAATTCTGCTTTTTTATTTAAGGGAGACAATCTTTGACGATATCCCTAGCTTTAAGTAGATCATCTCGAGAAAGATAATATTCAAAGACAAGGTAGGGGACATTGGTATACTTTTGTAAACATCGTAAATAGGTTGGATAATCCAAACATCCCGAGCCAACCGGTCCATAATCAGCTACTAAACCTGTTTCAGAAAACCGTGAGTCCTTAGCATGAGCAATAGCGATCTCCGGTCCCAACATACGCACTGCGCGTTCCAACGGCGTTCGGTCAGGAACAAAGTTAGCCGCATCCATACACACTCGTAATGCTGAGGACCCAACTTGATCTTTAACTCGCAGAAAGGACTCGGCACTTCCAATACTACCAGCACGAGTAATTTCGACCGCGATATGCACCCCTTTATCTTCTGCGACGGTACAAGCGGATGATAAAGCTTGACACAGTCCCTGAAATACTACATTGTCATCAACGCCTGCTACCGAAGGATATTCCGACGGATGCCAGATCAGCAGTGGACATTCATTGTCACCAAATCGGCTTTCCAAATCAGCGGTCCTCTCAACACATTCAACCAATCGCTCAACATCTGTTTGAATGGTCCCTTGTTCATTTACCAAACCCACATGCAGGGTCATAGCTGCCAAGGCCACATCATCCGCTTCCAAGATTTTGTCAACGTCTTCAGGTGATGGATCTGAATCTCCTCCGCTAAAAAACATCTGGACTGCATCGAAACCAGATGACCGCAACTCTCCAGTAGGTATAGTTTCACCTGACATCAATCCTAATTTCATAACTCACTTCTCCTTTTACAATGGTTCTATTATTTCTTTAAGATATTATATTTTCTTTCGCGGGTACGCCTGTCTGCTTGAGCTAAGTCACTGACGAGTTACTTGGATTTTGTGCTTGATCTCTGCTCACCGCGTAGTCAATAAGACGAAATATTCTAGCATGATAAAAATTAAAGGTAAATAAACAGATAGTAAGGGGATTTTTGATAATCTTGAACTTGGAAAGAAAATACAAATGGTTTAGTAAGATAAATTAACATTATTATGTTCATCTTAAGAAACACAAAAATTTGAGAAACCAATATGGCTTGCATGATATGATATATTCACCATGGGTAAGTAAGTAAAGTTTATAGAATCAAAGAACGAGGATGGTTATTGATTTCCACCAGTCAGCATCAAATATGTCCGCTATGTAATGGTGTTTATACTAGTGATTTTTTTCAAAATTCCGATCGTAACTTTTTGCGTTGTCAGACCTGTTTGTTGGTTTTTGTTCCGCCCAAGCATTTTCTATCCGCAGAATCTGAAAAGGAGCGATATGATCAACACCAAAATTCACCTGATGATCCGCGCTACCGCCGATTCTTAAATCGCATTTTCCAGCCTCTGAAAGGGAGATTGAAACCAGCAAGTTTTGGTTTGGATTTTGGCTCAGGCCCGGGACCAACTCTATCCGTTATGTTCCAAGAGGAAGGACACTCCATGGCTATTTACGACCTGTTTTATGCGGATAACCCGATGGTTTTTGAATGGGAGTATGATTTTATCACTACCACCGAAACTATTGAACACCTACGGGATCCAAAAGAAGATCTGGACCGATTATGGGGTTGTCTGAAACCCGGAGGTCTCCTAGGTGTCATGACCAGTTTCATTGAGGAAAGTAAACCTTTCGCCGATTGGCGCTACAAAAATGATCTGACCCATATCTGTTTCTATACCAAATCGACCTTTAGCTGGTTAGCAACTCATTGGCGGACAACCGCCGATTTTGTAGATGACAATGTGGTTTTTTTCCTTAAAACAAGTTAATTTCAGATAGAAGATCTCTAGTTTCGGCGTATCGATTATCAGAACACAGTCGAGAAATTTATTGAAGGAGGTTTCTCTTGACTTGTGGCGGATGAAATCTATGTGGCCGGAATTGGAGTACAGGGAAGGACAATGAACTGGATTGAGGCTGAAATCGGGAACGCTGTGTCAAATTTATCAAGGAGAAAATATTATGTTGATCCGTGGTGACGACAGTGCAATTAACCTTCCTTCCACGCTCACAGAAGAAGAGAAATGGTATTTTGATTTACACGGTTATCTTATTCTTCGACAAGTAATTACACCTGATGAAGTCCTGCAGATGCTGAGTTTGGGTTTCAATTGGCTGGAACACCCAGCTCAAGCTGCACCGCCCCTTCGGGTAACGGTGAAAGAATACGGTGGGGTCATTAATCCGCTACCATATGGAGACCGTATCTTTGAACGTACCAGTTTGAACGAAAAGGTCTTACGGGTGGTTATGGGATTGATGTGGAACCGGCCTCGGCTTTTCAATTGTGCTTTGGTACAAGAGAAGAAGGATCCCAGTTTGGTGGGTAAGAAGAAGAAATTGCATCGAGATACCAGTGGCTTCGATTTTCCCGATGGTTTTCGTAACCCGCACAATGATTATCAAGCGGGTAATGGGCAAATTTATAGCAACTTCGTTAATAGCGCTATTACGCTAGTGGACGTTCCCAAAGAAAACGGCTTTACCTGTATTCCTGGGACGCATAAGTCCGAGATTAGTTTTCCAGCTGATTTGGACATTGACAGCCATCCATGGGCGCCAACCGAAACATTCGAGTTACAAGCGGGGGATTGCCTGATTTTTTCTCCCCGTCTGATGCACGGGACCGAGTTTTGGAAGATGGACTACGATCGTATGGTCATTTTCAATCGTTACCAATTTAGTTTCTACTTTAATGAGAACTATAGTTTGCCTATTAAGGATCACGCCAACCGTATTTCCGCAGACCAGTTTGAATTGGAATCGATTCAGCGTGGTGAAAAAGAATTTGCCCGACGTATTCTAGACAAGATGAAAAGAGGAGAGGACTTGTGTTGACACAAGAAGAAAAATGGTACTTGGATTTAAACGGGTTTATGGTTGTCCGTGATGTTGTGCCTTCCTCTGAGTTGGAGCAGATGAAAACTCAGCTTTTAGAGTGGTACCAATGGGAAGAATCACAATTTGAGCCACCAATGCGAATAAATAGCCAACCCGGAAAACCTTGGTGGGTCTACAATATGCATTATGGACATCCAGTCTTTCAGCGACTGATTTTGAATCCTGAAATTCTGCGGGTCACTACGGCCCTAACATTGAACAAGCCACGTGTCTTCGATGTAGTCGCTAATATCTGTTATTCGGAGGCAGACGGTCTACATTTACACGGTGGACATAAGGGTTGGTTTCGCAGCCCTTATCATCAGTATCAAGTAGCTAACGACCAGATATTTGCTAGTTTCTTCAACCTCTCGGTTTCGCTGGTGGATGTACCTGTGGGTAACGGCTTTGCCTGTCTGCCAGGCAGTCATAAGTCCAACTTCGAGTGTCCAGAACACGTTACCATGGATGACGGCCCCCCAACCGTACGTAACGTATCGGTCAATGCTGGCGATATTATCATTTTCCTGCCAAATACCCGTCACGCAGGGCGAAGGTGGACGCACCCAGACTATCCACGGATGACGGTTTTTCTGCGCTGGATGTACGCCAAACAGTTCCATCATGCTGATTCAGCTAATTGGTTTCCCCTCGAGGAGCACAAAGACCAGATTCCGCTTGCTCTTTACCAATTGGAAGATCGGGATAGTGGGCAGCGACATGCCTTAGATGGAATCATAGACCCATTCAAAATTGATCTGCCGGAATGATTATTTATTTGATCAAAATGATGGGAGCACATCATGATGAAAGTCAAACAGACACAGTACAAACCACATGGTGTCTTCCTACAACTGAGTAATGATCAATAGATTCCGTAATACTTGTTTGAGTAGCGATTTTTCAGGTTTCATGTTTGGTAACCATCATTCAGGATCCATCGCTCCAAGCTTTTCGATTTAGTATTCTATTTGAAACGTAAGCGAAAAAGTGTTGAGATTGAGAAAGTCTATTTATCATAGGCACTTGCTATGATTTTTATAAGCATGTATTATTCACTAAGACACCTCAACAGGGTAAAAAAACAGATAAAATCGCGATAGTTTCATTCTTCTCCTTATCTTAACTGTGTTTGCTATTGGAATAAAGATCACACCAATTCCTAACCTCGCCAACTTTGAAAAAAGGAAAATAAGAAATGAAAAAAATTGTATTCTACTGTTTAGTAATGAATTTGATGAACGCTTTTTTTGGACCCTCTCTCCTTTTTATGGAAGATATCGAAGCCAAAGTCAGTCCGAAAGAGCTTATTCTCCATTACAGTTTTGACAAAGATTCGATTAAAAGAAAAGATATCACAGATCTCTCCGGAAACAAAAACAATGGTCTTATCAAAGGTACACAAAAAACTGTTAAAGGAAAAGTCAAGGAAGGTATGGAGTTCAGCGGGTCAGCTCCAGACTATATTTCTGTAAGGAACCATCATTATGCAAAGGCCAACATTGAAGCCATCACGTTGATTGCATGGGGCAAATCCCCGAGTCGAGGTATGATTGCTTCTTGGGATCGAAGCGAGTTTTTCCGCTTTGGTGTGGGTGACGACGTACTGGGAAATAACGATTTTGTTGCTTTCGACACTTGTTGTGGAATTCACGATTGGCATGGGAAGACGAAAATCACCGATGATAAATGGCATCATATTGTGGCTCAGTTTGATGGAAAGCATAAGCGAATCTATATTGATGGGAAACTTGATGCTGAGGTAAAAGCAACACATAAGGTCATGGGAAAAGCGATTACTCGTTATGGTTTCATTGGTATCGGTTCAGAAGCTGGAGCCTTCGATGCTGCGACGGGCCCAAATTGGGCTTTCAAGGGGGTGATGGATGAATTTTTGCTATTTCATCGTGCAGTAACAGCAAAAGAGATTGTCCATATGGCCAAAGGACCATCAAACCCGTTTGCAGTCGACTCAAAGGAAAAACTAGCTATAACCTGGGCTGACATCAAGGTCAATCAATAGTTTAGCCATTACTGTTTTTTTAAATTCTATTCCTCACTTATAGAAGATACGTTTCGTTATGTATTTTTTGAATATGCTATTCAAAAGAATTGGTAGAATACTTTACTGAAAATTCCATTTTATCTAATCGTTTTAAGTACAGGTAAAAATACTTTTACCTTGATCTCTGCAACGATCTGGAGTGCGGATTAATGAAGATTGGCAGTGATCCCAAGTGGTGCAAAGAGGCAGCCATAAAAGCGGAATCGTGCGGTGTGGCACTAGCCAGAAGCAATCATGTTGGCAGCCAACTTGAGACGGTTAGTGGAACCCGAAACTTCCTCAATACTGTCAACCATCACAATTTTGGGTTGCTTTATGATTGTATGCACCTGGCGATAAGTAGAGAAGATTATCTAAACTGTATTCCAGAATTCTTTAAATTCACCAAGAATATACTGATTCAATCTCGTCGTCGTATTTGCGTGGCAGGAAATAGCGAGGAATGGGTCCCAGCCCTTCCAAATGAAGATGGTGTTCAGGATTGGCAAAACGTATTTAAACGATTCCGAAAACAAGGTTATGATGGACTGATTATTGTTATTGAGAATAGCTGGCCTGCGGATCATCGTGAGGAGGTTGCTCTGCTACTTGATCCTGAATAAGATGTGGCGTGCTGCGGGTAATGAATAGGCACCCAAGATACTTTATGCCTTTGTTTTCATTAGTCTTGGACACATTTGCTCGTTTGGTTACTATTTATTGCATGTTTTTTTGCTAAATTGGCCTAGTGAATCACCGCATTGTCTACACCAAAATTGCCGCTGATTTGCCTCGGTTTATAAGGGAAATTCTGTAGCTTCGATTCATTGATTTCCACACCAATACCCGGTCTATCAGGCACCACCAAGTAACCTGCATCACGCTCAATCGGTTGAACAACAATCTCGTTAAAAGTATCTGCCCCCATGTTACTTTCCATCAACACGTAGTTAGGAATAGAAGCATCAAGCTGGACAAAAGCTGCAATGTTCACTGGACTTCCCATTAAATGTGGGAAAATCCCGACAAAGGATGCTTCCGCTAATGCAGCGATTTTCTTACATTGGGTAATACCACCGGCTAGCGAAACATCGGGTCGAATTAAACTAACCGTTTTCCGGTCGATGAGGTCTTTGAACTGTTGCACGTTATAAAAACGCTCGCCCGTTGCTATAGGAATGTGGATATGTCGTGCAACATAGTCCAACGCCTCAACACTTTGCGGAGCCAGCGGATCTTCGTAATATAAGATTCTGAAGGCAGCTAGCTCGTTAGCCAGAACGATGGCTGCGTCCGGAGCAAGGTTCCGATGAATCTCAAGTCCGAGATCAATATTATATCCAATCGCTTCTCGAATGGTACTGATGATTTCTACCGCCGTGGTAATAACCTGGGTTGAAGTCTGGTTTTGCCAACCAGGGAAAAAAGGCGTTGTTCGGAGTGAATTGAATCCGTTTTCGACATTCCAGATGGCACTTGTTACCCGGTCAGAAAGCGTGTCTCCAGTAACATTATTGAAAACTTTTATCTTATCTCGGCATTTACCCCCAAGTAATTGATAGACTGGCAAACCGACTGACTGACCCAAGATATCCCATAGAGCAACATCGATGGCACTCATGGCAGCGTTTAAAACCGACCCCATGAAATGTGTGTTCCTAGAAACTGCTTGATAATGATGTTCTATTCGAGTAGGGTCTTTACCAATATAATACTGGCTTAACTCTTGTATGGCATGATAGACAGTTTTCTGATGTGCCCACAACCCGGCTTCACCATTGCCCACAATACCTTGGTCGGTGTAAACCCGGACGAGAAGAAAACTATCGACTAAAAACGGCGTTATCTTTTTAATTATCATGTTACATTTCTATGATTCAGATGAGTTCAATACTCAGACATAAATTGCTTGCTACCGTCCCATCCATCCACCATCCACAAGGACTATACTCCCATGAACATAGTCGGAAGCTTTGGATGCCAAATAGACGGCTATTCCTTTAAAGTCGTCAGGCTTTCCCCAATTCCCAGCTGGTATCCGCTCCAAAATTTGTTTGCTCCGTACTGGGTCATTAATCAAAGCTTCATTCATGTCTGTCTCAATATATCCTGGTGCAATAGCATTAACGTTTACGCCTTTACTAGCCCATTCATTGGCAAAAGCCATGGTAAGTTGGCCTATTGCGCCTTTACTAGCCGCATAGCTAGGCACATTGATACCACCTTGAAAAGTGAGGAGTGAAGCTGTAAAGATGATTTTCCCTGTCCCTCTATCAATCATCCGCTTGCCAATCTCTCGAGTCAGAATAAACTGAGCATTTTGGTTAACTTCAATGATCTTGTCCCAATAATCATCTGGATGCTCAGCTGCCGGTTTTCGCAAAGTTGTTCCTACATTATTCACTAATATGTCGATGACTGGAAAATCAGTTTTTACTTGTTTAATAAATGAATATAGTGACTCACGGTGGGAAAAATCACAGCTATATCCGTGGAAATTCCGGTTTACGGCTTTGACTTCCTGCTCAATTTGGCTTGCATGTGATTCCATCTCCCGACTAACTCCAACGATGTCTGCTCCAGCTTCTGCTAGCCCAACAGCCATTGCCTTACCAATCCCTCGTCTGCATCCGGTAACCAAGGCAATCTTTCCATCGAGTTGAAAATCATCAAGTACTGGCATAAATTCAGTTCCTTTTTAAAATAGTTATATAATCTTTTTTGACTATGAAGATTCAATTTTCCAAATTGTCTCTTCGAATGTTAACCCAACTCTCGTTGATGATACTATAATTAGGAATTGGAATTCATTCGGGTTCAACTCTCGAACCAAAGTTTTAGAGCGGTCTCTCCCAATATTGCGGATCTCTCAGCTTTTGATAGCCCCATTTGTTGATCAAATATATCTAAGTGTTGTTGGTAAGTTACTTTCGGTATCCATAAAGACGTGGGAAAATCACTTCCCCATATACATCTTTCAGGCGTATAAGTATCAATAATCCGGCGTGTCATATCAAACATGTCGCAACAAGGAAATTCTTCCTCAGACCCCGTAACAACAAACGAGAGTTTCGCATAAAGATTCTTAAATTGTGCCAGATCTAATACGACCTTCAAGTTCTCTGAATTGGGAAAATCAGACGCATTCAGATTGGCGCAGTGATCTAATACCACTGGTACCTCAGGAAAAATTTCCATCAGCTTGGAAAGTGATCGGCAATTTGGCGGGTCCAGTAAAGCACAAATGACCAAATCGAGTTCCTGGGCTGCTTCCCAAAGTCGATGATGTTCTGGAAGTATTGAATCATCCGTCGGCCAAGCAACAGAAACACGATTGCCGCGAACTCCGATTTGTCGAGCTTCCTTCATTAAATCAATAGATTTCGGGTTGAAAGGGTCGAGATTCAGAACACCCGTAACCCAGCTACTGTTTTCACGAACCGTATCCATGGTCAATCGGTTATCGTGTTGATAGACAGTGAAAGTTTGAACGACAACAACACGATCAACATTATTCTGTTTAACTTCCTCCTTCAAATCTTGGATGTCACCATATCCCGGAGCAGGCAAATAAGGATCAGAAATTTGCGGATATTGCTTCACATCCTCAGAATAAATGTGGGCGTGTGTATCAACAATAGGCATAACAACATCTCCTTTGATTAATTGTCTTAGTCCAGTTGAAGCCGTGTTTGTTAGGAAGATTCAGATTAAGGTATATGCTCTAAATGGTAACCAATGCCTGAGTGATAAGTGGTAAATCCTGTATCTGTTCAGTGTTACTTCAAGCTCTTGACTTACAATTAGGCAACCGCTAGTTCCCACTAGACTAGCCACTGCCTTTAACCTTAAACCAAACCAAAATGCGAGTCAAGCACGAACTAGAAAGCTATAGAAAAAACCCGAGTTAATTCTTCAACATGGCTGCCAAGTTTCTAGTGTGCTGCTATTGTTGACTAGGCATCCTTCGGCCGAAATATAGGCATGACCAAAATCAACCACCAAGTGTTTTTTTTACTCTTTAAATACTACACATACTTCCACTAGTCAACCATTGTATCTGTTGCTTGTGAAAATGAGATAAATTGATTGACTCTATTGATAATAGTTAGTAGACTGAATCTAATAATGTTTAACTGAAAGTATATTGTACTGAAAAAGTGTGTCAAATCCAGCTTTCACTTTAGATGTTTTCGTTTTCATGAATTAGCTTACAAGGAGAATGTTGTGATGCAGAACAAATGGAAGTTTTTTTGCTTGACGCTGCTGTTTTTGCTGCTAAGTCCATGCTTAACATTTGCATTGAGAATAGAGTTTGATTCTAAGAAGGATATTGCAGATTGGGAACTGGGTCCCAACGCTACAGCCAAGGTTGCCAATGGTAAACTGGAGCTAAAATGCGCTGGTGGGGATACCGGCATTTATTTCGGTGATCCCAAATGGACTGATTACAAGATGGAAGTACACGCGAGAAAACTCGCTGGCCCTTACTTTCACCTCTTTACACGGGTTCAGAAGCCAGCAGCCGATTTCTACTTTATGGAAGTCAGCTATAATTCTCACACCAATTCGGTCTTTATGTTTAAAGGAGGAGCTGGCAAGGAAATTACCGGTGGCGCTCGGCCCAAACGCCCAGAGTCCAAGGATACTAAAGGGGGTGACGCTTACACCATAATCTTCGAAGTAAAAGGTGAGACCATCAAAACCTACATAGATGGCAAACTGATGGTGGAAACTAAAGACGAGACCTACAAGGATGGTCGTCCCGGTCTGGGTGGTAGAGATTCCACAGTTTCATACGATTATGTTGAAATCAATGGTCCCGGAATTGCCGCTACTAGTCCGGTTGATCATCATGGAAAGTTAGCAACAATTTGGGGTAGTATAAAGCGAGAGAATTAACCAGCTATCGATTTTTTAGGAGAGAACACTATGAACAGAAACTGGTTGTTCATCAATTCCTGTTCATAGCGTCTACTTGTCCTGCGTCAAAGCCTGTTATTTAGAATATCATTTCTTTTTGAGATCAGCCCAAACGGTTGGTAGTTTACCCGCCCTATCTACACCTAGAGCTCCCTCAAACCCTTTTGTAAAAAGTTCATTAACTTCGTCTTTTGTAACCGCACGGCTAAAAAAGATAGCTTCATCGATCGAGCAAGCCGAAACCCAACCGCCTTTGTCTGTCGCTAGCTAAGCAGTTTGGGTTTGATCCGCAAGTTCAAACTTACTCACATCTTGTGATACTTCCTCTTTCCCATTGATGTAAATCTTCGTGTTTTTGCCATCGAGGACATTGGCAACATGGTACCATTTGTCCTCTTTGACTGTTACTCCACTGGGAACATTCCAGGTGTTACTCCAGCAACGTAACATGTTCCCACCGTCCTTGTAAGGCACAAGTCGATTGTTACTTTGATCCCAAACAGAAAAGTAATTTTGCTGCGCATTTACATCAGTAAACAGAAGCCACATAATAACACTAGCTGTGTTTCTCATTGAGCCTTTACCAAGAGGAATAGTAACGGTATCTCCTTTTTTAAATTCAATTGCTTTACCGAACTTCCCCTCGATCCATTTGCCTCCTGTAAGCGTGCCGTCATACTTATTGGGGCCAGAGTCTTTGGCATCGTCACCTGAACCTTCATCTAAAAGCCAGACACCAATATTATCATCCAAGCTCAATCTACCTTCTGCTTGTTCTACAATTAACGGCACTGAGATTGACAGTAGGAGTATTCCAAAACATTTCCTAAATTCAAAAAACATGATATTTCCCCCTTATATTTTTGTAAATTTCCTTTTTAAAAACCAAGTGAAGTCACGTGGCTTTTTCGAGTAGTAAAATTATCTACCGATATTTACACTTGCCTACTAAGATTCCGCATTTAGGCATTCGATATCGCTTCGGTTTCTACTTCACTCAACCATACGCGTTCACCGTTATTGCTGGCCGAACGATGTACCGCTGCTTCGAACACTAACTCGTTCCAAGCAGCTTCCCCATCGGCAGGAAATGGTTGGCCCTTGAGCATCGACTGTATAACACCATCTGCCATGCGTACAAAAGACTTTGGCATCTCTGGTTTTCCTTCTTCAGCCCCCCATGTTTCTTCAACTTCAGAGTTATTGGCTTTGCAACGACGGTACTGACCTTCCAACCCCCATGCCTCAGCATAACAACTGTCTCCAACAACCATTACTCCGAGTGGATACTCCATACCCCATGTGGTGGTGCCAGCCAGTGTGCCGACGGTTCCACTAGCCCATTCCATGTGGATCATGCGTTGCCATCCACCTTCCAAGCCTTGGACCACGTGACGCCCTTGATTAGGATCCCCGACTACGCTAACCCATTCAGGTCTTCCCATGCTCCAAAGGATCTGATCAATGACATGAGACCAACAGGCGAAATGAGCTCTAGCTCTTACCATTTGGATCGGACCTAACCGCCCTTCGACTACATCATTATGCAACTTCTGAAAATGATGCATAAACCGATAGTTAAAATCAATACCAAACTTCAAGCCTGAGTTGCGCCACTCCAAAATTGCAGGTGCAGCAATTGCTGCATCTGCTTCGCGCAAACGATATTGCCCTTCCAATCCACAGAGAGGTTTTTCGGTAAAGACATTTTGCCCTGCGGCTAGGAGTTGATGCAAAGGTGGGATCCGGCGAGTTTCGTTGACAATAAGCAATATTAAATCTGCATCACAGTTTGCCAGTAAGTCTTCAATGTTCTCATACCCTGCAACCTGGAATTCAGCTTCGGCCTTTGCCCGCAAATCGGAATCCATATCACAAACGGCTACTACTTCAGCTTCATCATGATTATGAAAATTGCTAGCATGCATCATTCCCATGTGTTTACCACTGATTAATGCGCACTTAATCATTTCTTGCTCCTCTCTTTAAACAATATTTACACCCAAACCTAATCTTGAATTTGTTTCCCTCAAAAAATTCGCACTATCAGAGACCACAAAAATTATAACAGAAGAAACTGGATTTAAAGAGATCTTTTTCTTCGTATTCAATTGCATAATCAGTTAATTCTTTTTAGGTTTTCCCGATTTCAAACAGACATCTTTCAAAATCTCCATAAAGAAGGGTGGGGGAAATTGTAACAATCCACCATACCCAGTGATGTAGTCAAAATTGTTGCTAAATCAAAAAGTATATTTCTTCTGTGAAATTGGAAATCTATCCTGCTCCGTAGTATTTCGAGAAATTCTCTTGACAAAAAACTCTGGATTCCTAGAATGCTTGAATAATATAATTTTCCTGTCATTTATGTAGCCAGTAAGAGTTGGCATACTATTCTGCCTGTGCGGGATTCTTTTCATAAACCATGTGTTTACGGTATCTCTCATTTGAATTTTTAAAGAGTGTCTCTTCGGGGAAATTTCTTCAATAACTTCAGTTTCTCTCATCCGCGACCTGAATTCTTGAATATTGGAAAGTGTGATTCAGAAACTTGGTTACTATTTAGCGATTTTTCATCCTAATCCTTTGCAGCCAACTACATTGTCTCAAGCTTTAGATTATTTTTCTTAATGACAGACAGCTTACTCGGATTGTATCTTAGTTTTCAAAAAAATGCGCTGAATCACAAACATTGGCATTTGTAGCTTGCGTCTGATAGTTAAAAGTATTTCTACATGAAGAAAATTCTAAAGATCAGGGATAGAATTACTCCCAAAATGGTGGCTTGGTGAATGAAAACCCTTTAAGGAAAACAATTCAAGATAGACAGTGATTAGACCAATGATGGTGGAATGTTAGGTTGACGAACAACAGTAGTCGAGTAAATCATATGTTTCGAGTAAGTATTCGTTAGATAACTCTATAGTTTATTATGTTTTTATTTTTTTACAGTTTTAGTGTCATCATGCAGTTCATGTGAGTAGAATCTCGCAGAGTTCTTACTATAAATATTATACCTATTGGTTAATGCTATCTTAAATTTTTAAGTTGATTGGGGAACATGGTATGAGCGATTTAGAAATGCAACAGTACTTATTTGATTTGCAGGGCTATTTAGTAATTGAAAATGTCTTGTCTTCAGAAGAGGTTTCAACGCTTAACCAATTGATCGACAAGCAATCCTTGCCAGCCCCCAAGGAAGCCACGAGATTTGGCTGTGCAGCTGGAGGCGCGCCAGAAGGACCTGGTTTTCTGGATTGGGGACAACCGTTTTGTGATTTGTTAGATCATCCTCAAATTATGCCTATCCTACGATTTCGGTTAGGGGATTGCTTTCGGTTGGACCGGCTTTATGGCATACAGATGCAAGAAGGGATGCCAATGGGACGACTTCACGCGGATTATGGCGCGTCCGCGCCAAACACCTCATGCCGATCAGGGGAATCTTACCATTTTCCAGATAATGTTATTCATCACGGATTCACTGTCGTTGTATGGAATTTATCGGACACAGGCCCGGACCATGGAGGGCTTTGTTGCATTCCCGGCAGCCACAAGAGTAACTTTAAATTACCGCCAAACGTATTTCATGTACCTGACCGAGCATCGTGTGTGGTGATTCCTGAAGTTCCCGCAGGATCTGTTATCATGTTTACTGAATCACTAACACATGGAACAGCTGCTTGGAAGGGAAAGCAGCACCGACGTTCTCTACTGTACAAATACTGTCAATCACAAGTTGTCTGGTCTCCCAAACGTGTGCGACCGCCTTCTGATGTTGAGCTAACTCTACGTCAGAAGATTCTCTTTTCAGCCCCCGCAGATCCGTATCGTTTCTTCCCATCACTTTTTGATCTGGAGGATGCCTAAGGGAAAATTATATCTCCCTTCAACACAAGAGGCAATATTTAGCCTACGAGTTTCGGTTATAGAAAAGTTCGTCGCCAAAAGGAGTTGACAGTTAGATACCTCTCCTACGGTTGTAACATAGCACTCTATTTTGATTGATCTGTTTTTGTTCACGACGCAGCAGCAAGTATATACGATCTATTTAAATGGCGGTACTTGGTATTGAGGAAAGAAATATACTGCTTATCCAAAATTAGGGTGAAGATTGTACTGATTTATCTTACTTGTTATTGGTCCGAAAAGCAGGAGTGTCAAAGATCAACTACATTTCCCATCGCAGTAATGAAAAACAACTGATGTCCGTCTTTACTTGGTTGCTGCTGAAGACCTGTGGTATTGCTGACGAGTAGTCTAACTAGATAAATCTCAGGTCCAGCGTGTTACCATCATTTCGCGCGGATCCTCTCCGGTTCCAATTGTCTCGTGCCGGAAAAGCTGTTTGCTTCGTTCCGAGAGCGAATCGTAAATATTTTGTCGAATCCCAATTTGGGGATACATCGTCTTAAACCAATAGTGTGCGTACATCAAAGCTATGTTGGGTCGTGGTGCTTCTGACCGGTTTGGTGTACCACGGTGCCACATCCGCGCATCTCGAATCAGTAAAGATCCAGCAGGCATGATTACTTGTTCTGAGTACATTACTTTTGACATTTTTTTGATATCAGTACTGTTTGGTACCAGATGTGTTCCGCCCGGCCAGATTTCCATAGCACCGTTGTCCTGACGGAAGTCAACCAATGGAATGTCCAAAACGATACAATAGACGGGTGAGACTAGATCTGAATCAGGAAAGAGCTGGTGGATATCAGAATGTAATATTTGATATTCTGAACCTGGCAATGGAGTGTTTCCTCCTAAATAATGGCAAATGCAGTCTTCTCCCAAAAACTTGTCAATAACGGAAAGCGCAATCGGGTTAGCAACAACCTGCTGATGAATGAATGGTTCAGTGAATGGTAGATGCATCTGGTACCGGTTTTTGCCGCGGTTGGCTTCTTTGGTTGCTACATTGTGTTCTAGGATCTGGTTGAAATATGTGCCAAGTTCACTGATGAGATCAGTAGGAATAACGGATTCAAGAACTACATAGCCGTTCATCTTGATCTGCTGGATGGCAAAGACGAGCGTACTCGGCTCTATTGATCCTTTCTTTAGTTCGTCAGTACTTAGTTGCATATAATCTTAGTAGTCCTAAATTGTTGGCGTGGAAATTACACGCTACCTTTGGGGCGTTGAACGAATGTCTTGGATACGGAATCGAGTTGGTCACGCACGTTGTCATCAAGTTCCCAGCCGGTTGCTCCAACGTTGTCATTGAGGTGTTCGATAGTATCAGCACCAGTAATGGCCACTGTTATTTCTGGGTGTGAAAGCACCCAGGCTAAAGCTAATTGTGCCGGAGTTTTGTCTAGTTCACTAGAAAGTCGGTTGACAGCAGATATTACCTGCGCAACATTCTCTTTCATCATTCTTGGAAAGTCTTCTCGGTTGCGAGTAGCAAAAAGGGATCCTACTGGCGGTGGGCGTTCTGGCGAGTAGATCCCGCTTAAGAGTCCTACTGCCAATGGGCTAAAGGCCATTGCCCCCAATCCCATGTCTTGAATCAAGCTGAACATTTCCATTTCCATCTGTCGGTTCAGCAGGTTATACAGATTTTGAACACATATGTATGGTACGGCATTGATCCGATCCGCTATCCACAGTGATTTGCAAACTTGCCAAGCGGCGTAGTTGCAACACCCAACGTAACGTACTTTTCCCATGTGAACAAGGTCATCCAGTGTACGTATAGTTTCTTCTAATGGCGTAAATTGGTCGAAACGGTGCACCAGATATATGTCAATATAATCCGTGTCCAGCCGCTTAAGTGACCTCTCAACTTCACGCATGACATGATATCGGGATAATCCCTCATCGTTTGGGCCAGATCCAATAGCAGCGGCAACTTTGGTTGTGATCACAACATCATTACGTCTTCCTTTTAATGCTTTACCTAGAACAACTTCCGATCGTCCAGTGTTAGTCCGGTCATCATTTGGTCCGTATAGGTTAGCACAATCAATGAAGTTGATCCCCAATTCAAAAGCGTGTTCAATTACCCTTTGGGCTTCCAATTCATCAGGTTGTCCTCTAAGTCCCAAACCAAAAGCCAACTGGCTGACCTTAACACCAGCATTCCCAAAATTCACATATTCCATAGTTTATCCTTAATATTCATAAATTATTTGCGGTGGATTTGAAACCAGCATGATAGTTGCGTTCAGCTGGCCTCTTTGCTATCAATGTAGCCTCGCATTTTTCCTTTCTTATCGCGAGTCATTACTACATAGTGCCAGTTCCCATCAGTCACTTGTCCAGCGCTGTTTATTTTTGTATTGCCTCCTTGAAGAGAAAAGTGGATACCTCCATTGTTTGGAACTACAAATGAGCCGTAATTTCTTGGCTGAGCCCCTCGTTTTCGCCTGTTTTCATAACGATGGTTTGCCAAGCCCGTGGTTTTCACACTTCACCCATCTTGTGATTGTGAAGAACCCCAAGGTAAGGTCATCCGAGTGTAGAATAACTACCGCGCCATCTCCATCAAACTTCAACGCTTTCCCGAATTTTTTAACCCATTTGGCCTTTCTTATGTCTCCATCATGGCCAT
>Ga0066834_10000050_pt1 | contig 47227 bp, 41 predicted proteins | sample ETNtaG_30_FD_66729 | JGI IMG/M metagenome (GOLD analysis project Ga0066834, IMG submission 66729) | Marine microbial and viral communities from oxygen minimum zone, Eastern Pacific Ocean - ETNP201306PF43B | ecosystem: Environmental > Aquatic > Marine > Oceanic | place: Pacific Ocean: Eastern... | reverse complement strand
AAGCGGCTACGCTGAAATTCATCGATTCGAAAATGAACGCTCAATCACTGTCTCTGCGACAGTCGACAAAGAGCAAATCTCCGTTTGGCAACGATTTATTCGCTTGATAACAGGCAATATTTATAAAAATAAATTAAGTGCGTTCGATGTTAACCAAAAACTGATCCAGGAGTTTAGCGATATCGAACCACTGTACCCTGGCTATCAGCTTGACTTCCGCGGCATCTTTGATCAAATTAATGAGTCATTTAGAGAACTTATCCAACTTTTTATGGTTGGTATTTTGCTAATGTATGCCATCTTGGGAGCTCAATTCAAGTCTTTTCTCCAGCCTATTATTATCATGTTTGCCGTGCCATTTGGTGTGATTGGAGCCATGGTTGGGTTGCTATGCACTGGTGCAGCACTGAGTATCATTGCTATGTTTGGGATTGTAGCCTTGTCTGGTATTGTAGTCAATGACGCTATTGTATTGATTGACTTTATCAACAAAAGGAGATCAGAAAATGAGAGTGTTACGGAAGCAATTGTAATAGGTAGTGGTTTACGTTTACGTCCAATTATTCTGACAAGCGTAACAACAATTTCAGGACTTATTCCAATGGCGATCGGCTTAGGGGGAAAATCTCCGATTTGGGTGCCATTGGCATATATTATAATTTTTGGATTATTCTTCTCCACACTCTTGACGTTATTTGTGATGCCAAATTTGTATGCCATCACAGATGATATTAGCAATTTTTTTAGACGTTTCCGCCAGTAATATTCAGCGGAACCGAGCAACCAAAGTTCAGATATTGTTCTTCTCTGTTAGTATGTTTTTCAGTTTAGGTTTTTTCCCCGGAAAAATAGCTTAATGTGTAGTTAACAAGAGAATTGGAATGTATCAAAGCTGTCGATCTGTCGTTCATTTGGCTCGCCGTCTAATTAGGTATAAGTTTTTCAATACAGAAAAATGTGCTTGTGGATACCATCTCATCTCGATTGGAAAGTTCTAGATATTGCATTCTACCGAACTACAAGAATTACCCACTAATATTCGTGCAGATAAAGGCCTGATTTATGCTCATACAGATAAACATCAGCTTAGGTTGGATCTGTATTGGTATCCAGAGGCTGTAGAACCGGTACCGTTGATTATTTGGGTGCATGGTGGGGCTTGGCGGAATGGAACTAAAGATATCCCTAGTTGGACCACCTCTTTCTGGCAGGGAAAGTACGCTATAGCCAGCATAGAATACCGTTTAAGCCATCAGGCAATTTTTCCAGCCCAGATCAAAGATTGCAAAGCAGCAGTAAGATGGCTAAGAGCAAATGCCGAATACTATCGAATCGATCCATACCGATTTGGTGCTTGGGGTAGTTCGGCTGGTGGTCACTTGGTCGCATTGCTGGGTACATCTGGATGGGTAGACTCATGGGAAGTAGGAGATAATCTCCATCAAACGAGTTGCGTCCAAGCGGTTTGCGATTGGTTTGGCCCAACCGATTTCTTGCGTATGAACGATGTTCCCGGAGAAATTGATCATAATGCGTTTAACTCTCCAGAGTCACAATTAATCGGCGGTTTAATTCAAGAAAACAAGGGAAAAGTAGCCAAGGCAAATCCAATTACCTATGTTTCTACGGCTGCGCCCCCATTCTTGATTATGCATGGCAAGCTAGATTTAACAGTGATCAAAAACCAGAGCGAATTGCTACATCAAGCCTTGCAGGAAAAAGGAAACTCCTCGAAATTAATTTTTCTTGATGATGTGGCTCATGATTTCTGGGGAGTTGGTGCTAACCTTCGTCAAGATATTCTTTGTCAAGTCCAATCTTTTTTTGATCAGTACCTAAAACAAGATATGTAATGGATAGAACAAGATATGTTAGAATTTAAGCTTCGTGTTGGAAAATGAATAATGTAAGGTTTTCAAAATGCAGTTTTCTCGATTTATATTTATTTTAATCGATGGGGCACCGTATAGTGTATTCCACGAGTTGATTGAAAATAATGAGCTTCCTAATATAAAGAGATTTATTACTAATCAAGGATGCCTCAAAAAGGCTGTCTCAGTTTTTCCTTCTACTACAGGTCCTGCTTTTATCCCATTTTTTATGGGGCTTTTTCCTGGGACAGCTAACGTCCCGGGATACCGTTGGTTATCAAAAAAGGACATCCTCCAACACAAGTATGGCCGACCTGGATTGTGTAGTTATCAGGGAGCTGACGGGCTTAATTTTTTAGTTGATTTGCCTGAGCAGCCAACTTTATTTAATTATTTTTCACCAGTTAGTAATATATATAATTTATTGACTAAAGGATGTTCTCCCGTAGACGATAGAACGCGTCGGAAAAAGCCTTTGGCCTATGCTGCCGCACATTTTTTTCATAAGATATGGCAACATATTACTGCCGTGGCATCTCAGGAATTAATTAAAGCTGTCGAGGAGGGAGACCAGTTCATTTCGTGCCTTTTCTCTGCTGTGGATGGTCATTCCCATTTCTCGCACACCAAGTCGAAAGCGGTGATTGAAAGCTATAAATCTGTCGATCAAACGATTGGAAAAGTCTGTCAAAGTTTATATAGGTCGGGTGATCTAGATAAGACAATGATTTTAATTTCTAGTGATCATGGTATGACAAATACAAAGACACATATAGATATCGCTCGTTGCTTGGATCGATCCGGCCATCGGTGTCTACACTACCCGCTGATTTGGAGACGAAATGTAAAATCAGCAAGTATGGTTTCTGGAAATGGTATGGCTAACCTTTATTTTAAAGCTAATGCCGTTGATTGGGGAGAACGTATGCCCTTCGAGGAAATCGATCGGAGAGGGGTTGTTGATTTTTTGCTTGAGTTTGAAGGGATCGGGTTGATTGCTGGGCAAAGTGAAGATGGAAGCATTATTGTTCGGAATAGGTTAGGCAAAGGCCAAGTTTCCGCTGTCAATGGAACCATATCTTATAAGTTTGATGGCGTTGACCCATTGGGATATAACACTTGTTATCATAATCTCTCCTCACGGGAAGCGCTAATTGAGACCTATGATACAAAATATCCAGATGGTTTGGTTCAAATTTCACAGGTATTTAGGAGCTCTCGTGCAGGGGATTTAGTCTTAAGCGCGGAACCAGGCTACGATTTGCGGGCACGATATGAATACCCTGAGCACCGTGCGACGCATGGTGGGCTGATCGCAGGACAAATGTTAATACCGCTTGCCGTTAATTTCCCGATAGAAACTGAGTTTATTAGGTCTGTTGACATCTTCCCCACGGTCTTGAATCAGTTTGGTTACCAAGTCGAAGGTTTTGAAATTGATGGTCAGATTGTTAAATGATAACTAAATATAGGAAACACTTATGATCCAAGTTCATAAAGATTCTCTGGTTGTTGATTCACATAATGATTTGATTGTGGCCCATATCCGACGTGGCAATCAGAGTATCTCAGATGATCCTAAACCGGATAGGATCCGTCATTCTGGAACTGTCAGTTTTCTGCGTGGCTTGTTGAGCGAAGATCAGAGAAAACAGGAAGTTCAAGCCAGTTTTTCCAAACTCCGAGCGGGGGGAATTAATGCGGTTTTCTGTGCTGTTGATGTAACAATGGCATGGAAAAATCATCTGGCATATGCACTTGATGCATTCGGTTACTTTCGAGCAGAAATTGAAGATAACAATCATCAGGTAACCATTGTCAAATCCGCCAGTGACATTCGTCGAGCAAAGGAAGACGGTAAAGTTGCGATTGTTCTGGTGATTGAGAATAGCGAAGCTATTGAGCGAAGTCTAAATATATTAGCAATGCTTCATGAGATTGGTGTTCGTTCTATTGGTTTAACGCATAACCTCAACACGTGGGCAGCAACGGGTGTTTATGAATCAGATAGCGGTGGCACATTAACTCAATTTGGGGTTCAGCTTGTTAAGGAGATGAATCGTTTAGGAATGCTTATTGACGTTTCGCATATTAGTGAAACCAGTTTTTGGAATGTCTTGGAGGTCTCCGAATGTCCTATCATTGCCTCACACAGCAACTGTAAGGCTATTTGTGATCATGCCCGTAATTTGACTTCCGAGCAAATAAAACATATCGCTCAAAATCAAGGATCTATTGGGGTAACGTTTGTTGAATCTTTTATTGAACGGGATAAATCCCGCCAGACGTTAGACCGGTTGATTGACCACGTCGATTATATTGTAGATCTTGTTGGTATAGAATATGTCGGAATTGGATCGGATTTTGATGGTGGAGGAGACTTGCTGACTGATGCCACTGAGTATCCTCGAATTACGGAGAAATTAATCCAACGTGGGTATTCCGATGCAGATATCGGAAAAATTCTTGGAGAAAACCATCTGCGTGTTTTTGAGGCAGCTTGTGGTTAAACCCACTGCCGTGGATGCGTTGTCTTTTATTGCAACTCTAAATTGACTCTCTGTTTAACTTTTTCTAGATTGACTTTCGTTCTTTGATCGGGAAATTTATACGGGATAATTCTCCACTCTTCAGTGAACGAAACTGACTGTCCAGGTGAAATCTTTTCCATCGGACCGATTGGTTCAAGCTCGCATACTTTGTCTTTGTAATACCAGATCGAGATAGTTAGGGCTGCCATTTCATTGTAAACTCGATTTGGGTATGTCGGATAATATTTAATAAACATCAAGTCGTTTTTCATCAAATAACAGAACCAGTTTGTATAAGTGTCCATTCCCAATTTCGGCCGCTTTGGAGTTCCAATTATTTCTAGTATCCCGTCCCGAACTCTAACATTTGGATCGTTTGGTTGGTAGTTCATAACCGGGCCGGGTCCATACATGATATATTTCTTAGGAAAGCGGCTATTCTGCGTCAACGGAATCACGCAGATTCCTCCTCCTACAGCGAACGTTCTTCCCCAATGGCAAAATGTTTTTGTTTCATTTGACACATTTTTAATGATTTGTTTGCAAATTAGACGTGAAGATAATTTGTCCAGTTGAAATTCCCGGGTCAGTTGCGTTCCGGTGACGTCATCCTCGAGGCTGATGAGACGCGCGCTATGGGAGTCAATGATTTCAGCTTCCCATTTCCCCAACCACAACTTTGAATGTTTAGGAATGATATTTTCAGGACCAATGTCAAATCTCCCCCCGCTAGGGTCAATTTCAGGTTTATCGGCATGGTACATCCAACCATCGTGTGCAGGATCAAGATAAATAGTGTTCTTGTTTTTCCATGAGTATTCCAAAATACGTCCACCGCAGTGAGGGCCAAGTATCACTCGTGTGTTTTTATTTTCTAGCTTAATGCAGTTTGAGTAACCAACGTAATCAATAAAATTTGTATTTGCTTTTTCATTTTTGGTATATGCGTCCCCGCTTAGAAATACCAACACCAAAAACAATATGAAACAGGTGGAGATTTGCTTCAATTCCATTTCCTCTTCTATAACACATCTAAGGTGAAAACAATTAAGCTGAGGGTATCTGAGAAGTTGACGGAACCAACCTACTCAGATAAACTTTACAATAGCAAACAAAGAAGATTATATCCAACCGATTCGAATGATGCCGAGTTCGATTTTTACTAGCATTCCATCAGATTACTATACATAAAATCGTATTGTAAATGTGATAAAAATTAAAAATACTGTAGAATGAGGGCTTTATTGTCACATCAGTTTATATTCCTACTGTTTGGGTTGTCCAACAAAATTGATAATTTCGCATAGCGTTGATAAACAATGACAAACTTAGTTATCTTCACACAATTTTCAATACTCACGAGAACAAATGGATAATCGACTCAAAACACCAAATGTTGTTACTTTTAGGTCTATCCTGATCGGAATTCTGCTGATTCCACCGAACAGCTACTGGATTATGCAGGTGGAAGGCGTTTGGAATACTGGCCACTCTACATGTCTTTCCCTGATGTGGCATGTAGTCATAAACCTACTGGTGTTGATTTTGATTAATATTTTTTTAATTAAACGTTTTTTCCCAGAATGGGTATTTACACAAAGTGAGTTCATCACCATTTATGCGATGATGGCCTTAGCAGGAGGGATTGCAGGACGTGATTCGTTCCAGATCCTAATTCCAGTGATGGGGTGGCCGTTTTCCTTTGCTACTCCTGAGAATGAATGGAAAGCCCTGTTTCACCATCATCTGCCAAGTTGGTTAACTATTCAAGATCAGGAAACTCTCAAACAGTTCTATAAAGGTGAATCATCACTCTACACTCAAAAGCACTTTACTTTTTTTCTTAAGCCTGTTCTATGGTGGACAGCTTTCGTCACCGTCTTGGGATTTGGGATGATCTGCCTCAATGTCCTGATCAGGAAGCAGTGGACACAGAACGAAAAGCTGAGTTATCCGATCATTCAACTTCCATTCGCAATCACAGTAAATGGAGGAGAATTGAAATTTTTTAAAAGGCGCTCGTTGTGGATTGGGATTGCAATAGGAGGGGGACTTGACCTAGTTAACGGAATCCACCATTTCATTCCAGCTTTACCATACTTTCCCGTTACATATCGTGACTATAATCTGGGAAAGTTTTTCACCTCACCACCGTGGAATGCAGTCGGTCATCTGCCATTTCCGTTATACCCTTTTGTCATTGGTCTCGGTTTTTTTTTGCCGCTTGATCTCGCCTTCTCCACTTGGTTCTTTTATCTTTTCCGAAAAGGACAGCAGATACTTTCTGCGGTCATCGGTCTGAAATCAATGCCTGGATTTCCTTATTTGAACCAGCAATCGACGGGAGCTTGGATTGGATTGTTTTTCGTCAGCATCTGGCTCGGCAGATCACATTTCAAAGAAGTATCAAGCAAAATTTTGTTTAACAATCGAGAAATAAATGACAGTATTGAACCCATAAAGTATCGCCTCGCTTTTTGCGGATTTCTTTTTGCTTTTGGGTTCATTGTGATTTTCTGCTATCAAGCTGGAATGTCATTTTGGGTTATATCACCATTTTTCCTCATCTTCTTTGTTCTATCTATAGCCATTACACGTGTCCGAGCAGAACTCGGCCCGCCAACTCATGAGATAGTTGGTATGAACCCGAGCAATATGTTGGTTGATGTCATTGGCACCAGAAAAATTGGCAACAACAATCTTTCGATCTTCCCTTTATTTTGGTTCTTCGCCGGACGTGGTTACCGAGGACACTTGATGCCACATCAACTCGAAAGTTTTAAAATGGCAGAACAGGCAAAGATGAATACAAATTTTTTGCCATTGGCGATGATGATTGCTATGATTGTCGGTAGCCTATCAGGTTTTTGGGCACTAATTCATCTGTCGTTCCGGGATGGTCTTGGTGTTATTCCAATTGGTCATGATTCTGGTGTTTTTCGCCTACTAGCAACACGAATCAAGCATCCCACAGAAGGGGATTTCTGGGCGACTTTTTTTATGGGAACCGGTTTTGTTGTCACACTCTGGTTCACATTGCTTCGTGTGAAATTCCTGTGGTGGCCTTTGCACCCAGCTGGTTACGCACTATCAACTAACAATGGTATCGATTATATCTGGTCATGTATTTTAATCAGCTCGATAATTAAATGGGCAGTGTTAAATTACGGTGGGATAAAAGCATATCGACAAGCGATACCTTTTTTTATCGGAATCATTCTTGGAGAGTACGTTATTGGAGGAATGTGGAGTCTGTTAAGCGTAATTATTCAAAAACCAACGTACGATTTCTATTTTGCTTAAGAAAACAAATTTAGCTGTTTAGAAACTATGACTTATTTGATGTAAGCACTGAAAGCAGTTGAGGAATATCAATCCCGATAATAATATACCGATACATGTACCAAACCAGTATGTGCCGAATAATGGAACTGTCTGCTTGGAGAGTTGATTATGAATGACCAAAAAGGTGTTTTGAGAATGACAACTGTAATGTTCTTATTTGTTGGGTTGTTTGGTATCTGGATGGGAGGATGTGAAACTCAAGAACAGAAGGTTGAAAAACTAATCAAACAATTACGGGATCAGAATGAGGAAGTTCGTTGGGATGCGGGGTATGCATTAGGTCAGATAGGAAAGGATGCTGTCCCTGCCCTAGTACAAGTATTACAGGATCAGAATTCACAGGTTCGTGGTAGTGCGGCAGTGGCATTAGGAGAAATAGGAGAAGGGGCAGTTGATGCTGTGCCTGCTTTGATACAGGCATTAAAGGGTCAGGATGCAAAGGTTCATGCTAATGCAGCAATGGCATTAGGTCAGATAGGAACACCAGAAGCAATCAAGGCAGTAGAAGGTGAAGTATCTGCTCTGATGCAAGAATTACAGAATCAGGATGTAAAGGTTCGTTTTGCTGCGGTATGGGCATTAGGTTCTATAGGAGAAAGAGAAGTTAATGCTATGCCTGCCCTGATCCAAGCATTACAGGATCAGGATGCAAAGGTTCGTTTTGCTGCGGTATATGCATTAAGTCAGAGAGAAGGAGCAGTTGATGCCGTGCCTGCTTTGATACAGGCATTACAGGATCAGGATGCAAAGGTTCGTTTTGCTGCAGCATATGCATTAGGTTCTATAGGAGAAGGAGCAGTGAATGCGGTGCCTGCCCTGATCCAAGCATTACAGGATGAGCATGTTCGTGGTAATGCAGCAATGGCATTAGGACAGATAGGAACATCAGAAGCACTGAAAGCAGCAGTGCCTGTTCTGATAAAAATATTGCAAGACCCAAATGCAGAGGGTCGTTTTCGTTCGATTGTGGCAAGGATACTAGGAGAAATAGGCACACCAGAAGCACTGAAAGCAGTTGAGGAATATCAATCCCAATAATAATATACTGATACATCTAGCAAATCAGTAGGTGCCGAATAATGGGACTGGTCGGGCATTCACATGGAACTCTGACAATGGATGTCTATGGTGGCAGGCAACCCACAAAAATCTTTTCCAAGTCATAATAATTTCTATCTACCAAAATCAAAATAACTTAGTCACTACGGTAATACAAAATCATAAGGACAACAAGGTAAATCAGGAAGACTCCCTCTAGTACCATACACCTTATAAATAACCATCCCACCTTGCTTCCAATGTTCGGATAAGAACCCTATTACAACAAACTCTAATGGTACTAGTGGTTTAATACCAATAAGGTCATAATCCAAAACAAAATCTTCCGGAAAATCATACCACCATTCTAAAACAGTTTCGACTTTACTATTTTTCATCACTTTATCTCTAAGTCCAATTCTAAATGGAGTTCCCAAAATATGTCTTACTTCCTCGTGCGACACACCGAACTCAATTGACTTAATTCTTTCTATGAATGGTCTATTATCAACCAATTCTTCATCCAATGGTAGATCGTACTCTTCATAAATAATTAAATTAGGATCACGGGGATCATCCCCATCACCACAACCAATAGTAAGGAACAAACAGACCACGACTGAAATCGAAACACTAATAAATTTCTTCATATATCTAATCTACCAAAACTTCCAAAAGGGTTTTCGTCCTTGTTCCAATAGTAATTGGTTCTGTTGGATTATCTGAAATATAGTTGTACCATGTCTCATACTCTGTTCCCTCAAATCCGTTTCAAGTTTTTCACACCTATCCTTAAAATACTGAACTTGATTTCGGAGTTCATTTAGAATGTTCCTATGCGAACCATTTTTATCAGTATATGTTTCATGGTACATATCAAATGCACTATCAACCCAAACGAATCTATATTTCCCATCCTTCTTGGATTGCAACTCACCCTTGTTTATCCGATCATAGAGGGTTCTTCTACTCACATTCAATCTTCCCAATGCATCTGTAATGGAATACCAATCACCGATTCCGTTTGTTTCCATATCTGTATATCCTCCGTATAGGTAAACGTCTATTACATATACGAATCAAAATATAATCTACATTCAACTAACTTGAAATCAAACCCAAAAAAGGAGGGCCCTCTAATAACTAATATATGTACTCTATCTACCTAAAATCTTATTCATTTCCATATGGAACAATATAACCATATCCATTGGCAATGCAGTCATATCGTTCTGGATGAATCAACTTCAGGAAGTTGAGCAGTTGGAGGGAAGTAGAGTTTTGAGATTGGGTAAGGTGAAGTAAGATTGCAATTCAGGATTAAATTGGTAATAGAAACAATCTATTTAATTTCTGCCCAATTGGTTAGTTTGAAATTTTCCACTGGAGAGACTGGAAGTAAGGATGGAACAAAGTAAGAGGGTTGATAATCAGGTGCTGGATGATTAGTCAAGTTACGGATATTTGCTCCATTGATATCCATAACGCAGATTTCATAGTTTCCCGTTCGTCTGGAACTAAAGATAATTTGTCTGCCACTTGATGACCAAACGGGGTGATGATTATCATTTGCATCTTTGGTCAATTGACGTAGGTTTTTTCCATTGATATCTATAACGTAGATTTCGTTCCCATTCTTTCCTACTGCTGCACTGGCAGCAAAAACAATCTGTCTGCCATCTGCTGACCAACTTGGTGATTCTGCTGAAGTCAATTTAGAATCTTTGGTTACCTCACGTATATTCTTCCCATCCCTATTTATGATAAAGATTCCACTACCTTTACCCTTTGCTCCCTTACCAATAAACCAGGAAACAAAAACAATCTGCTTGCCGTCTGGTGACCAGTTGGGTGAAGTGATCCAAATTAATTCAGCATCATTGGTAAGTCGACGTAAATTATTGCCACTAGTATCCATCACATAAATTGCGGTTTCTTTACCCCCATCCCGATTGGAGACAAAGGCAATCTGTTTGCCATCTGGTGACCATTTTGGATACTGATCATCACTGGGATGATCGGTTAATTGACGCAGATTCTGCCCATCTTTATCCATCACATATATGTCATTGTTTCCACCTTCTTTCTTGTCCTTTTTTCCCCCTTTAGCGTTCGAACTTCTTTGAAAGACTACCTGTTGTCTATCGGGTGACCAAGATGGATTGGTATCTATATTTGGGTTTTTGCTTAGATTACGAGGATTATTGCCATCAGTATCCATTATGTAGATCTCCGAGTTCCAATCCCTGTCAGAGACGAATAAGATGCTGGAATCAACAATCAGAGGTGAGTATAGAACTAAAGTGAATATTACCCAGTTGAAAAGAAACTGTTTTTTTGTTGCTGGTTTCATTTTCTTCTCAGTTTATTGCCTTTGTAAGATAGTCTTATAACTCAATTGATTGGATTTGTCAATATGGTGTTGCCTTAAGATAGTGAAATTCCACCCAATTTATGTTATAATAAATTTCACAAAGCAGGAAAACAAAGACTTGAAAAAGACACACTTGACGACACAATCAGGGGTCTGATACACTGTGTCCAGAAACCTTTGAAACCCTTACTGTACCAGGGAAAAATGAAATAGTTAATAATAGGTGGAATAGTCTATGAGTAACTCCCCCATCCGTTACGGTGTCGCTGGTCTTGGTCGATCCGGATGGAACATCCATGTAGCTAATATTCGTCCACGTGATGATGCGGAACTTGCTGCTGTGGTGGATCCACTGCAGCAACGGCGTCAAGAAGCTAAGGCTGAGTTCGGTTGCGAGACCTACGAAGAGCTTAGCCATATGCTAGATCAAGAAAATATTGACGTTATTGTGGTTGCCACACCTTCCGCCTTTCATGCTTCTGATACTATCTCGGCGTTGAAAGCTAGCAAGCATGTTATCTGTGAGAAACCGATGGCGTTGGATGTTGAAGAAGCTGATCAAATGATTGCCCAAGCCAAGGAATCCAACAAGCACCTTTTCATCCATCAGAATCGACGGTTCGACCGACAGTTTACTCATCTGAAGACAGTGGTGGAATCTGGACAGATTGGTCAGCTCTATCATATTCGGAACTATAGCAATAGCTTCACCCGGCGGGATGACTGGCAAACGCTATCTAAGAATGGAGGAGGTGTGTTGAATAATACCTGCCCTCACCATTTAGACGCAATTCTTCAGCTATTAGGTGCGCCAGTAACCAATGTTATGGGAGATCTACAGCAGATCTCTTCAGCTGGTGATGTCGAGGACCACGTCAAGGCGTTCTTACGTGCCTCAAACGGTTGCACTGCTGATATGGAGATCACATCGGCTCAAAATATTGCGGCTGACATGCCAAGTTGGATTCTCTGCGGGAGTCAAGGCACCTTAACCAGTGACGGCAAAAAAACTGTTGTCCGATGGTTCGAATCAGAGGAAGCTGGGGAAGTAGAAGTAGTAGAAGGCGCAGCTCGAAATCGCGCTTACGCTTGGCAAGCCAAACCACTCAAATGGAAAGAAGAAACGGTAGAGGCCAAAGGCCCAAATATTGGGAATTTTTATGATAACGTGACTAAAGTCCTCTGGCATGATCACGAGATGGTCGTCACGCCAGAGTCAGTAAGAGAAGTCATCCGCGTAATTGCTGAGATACGGAAAGGAACAAAGTTCGATCGTGAAGCTAAAAAAGCCTTAATTTAAGTTAACCTTAATTTATCTGAACAGCAACACCCTGTGCTGCAGATTTGTAGATTGCGTCTGTAATTTCTTGCAGTATCAAAGATTGTTCGAGACTGGTTAAAGGCTGTCGCTCCTCGCGGATTGCAGCGGCAAAATCTACTAGCGGATCTTCTATGTCGGTAGCAATGGAATTGCCTGTTGGATTCCACAAAGGCTTGGAAATCACCCCTTTTTCCGCGGTTGTGGAATCATGAATAATTGATCGAGGATCAGAATCTGTCATTTTTAATTTAAGAGATCCTTTTGAGCCAATAACCTGCCAGTCGGATTCAGACTGAGCCGTCATGAATTCACCACGTTCCATACTGAGAATAATTCCTCCTCGACAACGGACAGTTGCCAGATAGTAAGTTTCCGCATCTGATCCCGGTGCGACATGCGATTCAAAGGATGACGGAACTGTCCAAGTCTGAGCAAAGACAGTTTCTGGCTTGAGTGTCCAGCCAGTGATGCCCAAGAGGTAATCCAAATCATAACAGCCCCAATTGACCAAGATCCCACCACCGTTAAGGGCTTTTATCAACCTCCATGCTGGGCGTGGCGTTGTCGGCTGTTCACCCGCGGCCACGATTGCCCGACAGCGTACAACGCGTAAGTCTCCCAAACCACCGTTTTGGATAAATTCCGTGGTAACTTGCGCACTCTTGTGAAAGCGGTTTCGTGAAGAGCAACACCCGGCTATCAGATTGCCACGAGCGGCAATCATTTCCCTAACCTGATTGGCATTTATAGCTACAGGTTTTTCCGTTAAAACATGCTTACCTTTGGAAAAAGCTTCTAATGCCACCTGAGTTCGGTATTGCGTTGGAAAGGCTAAAACCACCGCCTCAATTTCTTCATCATCCAGCAAGTCATTGCTGCTGTTGTAGACCCTTTTCGGTTGGAACTGTTCAGTTGCTCGTTGCCGATTTTCTTCAATCAAATCAGCAACTGCCACTAAATCAATTAGAGAAGAGTTTACTGCTGTTCGTAAATGACTTGATCCAATAACGCCGCATCCTATGACACCTAGTTTGACAGGTTCCATTTCAGAATTCCCCACTGTTTGTTTCCCATTTCCAGAAAATGTCGACTCCCAATTCCTCAGCGATACCAGCTAAACCTTTTAAATGGTCGACGTGGAGTGGGATACCATTGGCGACCCACGCTTCGCGTTTGCGCCATTCAAGTTCTCCTGGAAGATAGACTTGATCTGCGTTTTCCATTGTTTTCGAAGCCTGAATAGCCTTAATTCCTCGATCGATTTCAGCTATATATTCCTCAAAGTCGGTAAAGCTAGAGACGTTGATAACCCAAAAAAAGTGTTCGGAAGGCTCACCATGATTTTTATTACAGGCCATTAATCCTCCAACCAAAGGTCCTGCAAGAATCCCCATGGTCAACGCCAACCCATATCCTCTTGGTCCAGCCGCCGGCATCAATAACGGTCCTTGATTAGGATCTACTGTTGATTGCCCTTCGGTATTTAATAACCAGTTTTCTGGTATTGGTTCGCCATACATTTTCAACGTACTAATTTTGCCCCACGAGGAAGCACCGCAGGCCATATCTAACACAATCGGTTGCTCATTCCCGGTTGGCAAAGCATAACTTAGGGCGTTATTAGCAGTCACCGGAGTGGTTCCACCCGGTGCTACAACAGTCGCTCTGCCTGTATTGGTTGTGGAAAATCCTATCATGTTTGTATCGGCAGCCATCATAGAATAGCAGGCTGCTGCTCCAAAATGGCCCGCGTTTCGGACTCCCGTTGCTGCGACACCAACCGATTTTGCTTTTTCAATGGCCATTTTCATAGCTAACACACTTGCAGGATGTCCTAAACCGTTATCTCCATCAATAACCGCGAAGGCAGTACCTTCTTGGGCAACATGAATCTGAGGGGCTGGATTGATCTCTCCCTTTAAAATACTCCGTATATATCCAGGCAACATCCGAGTTCCATGCGAATGCACATTGCGTAAATCTGTCTCCACCTGCAAATTGGCCATCAATTTGGCATGCTCCGTACCAACTCCTGCTTTTTGATAAAGCTCCTCAGCAAATTTTTGAAGTTGGTCTGATTGAATGGTAATGTCTTGGACAGTTTCCATAATTTTCCTCAGCTATTGGAACTAAACTAAAGTTAGGCTTCTTTAAGAGAGGCAGTGGCAACTTGTGCTTAAGCAAAAATCAATATATAGATAGTCTATCATTAAAATACTATCAATTATTTACTAATTTCAAAATTTCTATTCTGACTGGATTGAAGAAGAGGTTCGTTTTACACTTCCGCTTGTATCTATAGGGTAAAATCAGTTAAATTAGTAAAAGAAACATATTCGTGTTGAACCCAGCAATTGGTATCGATTATTAAACATGAAAAATACTCAAAGCAAATATGTTAAGTGGTTAATTTGGTTGACTTATATTGTCCTTTTGGCAGTTGGTGTTCCTTGGTATTGGAGTTCTGATGACAAAACCATCTGGTTCGGTTTCCCCGCTTGGGCTATGGTTGCCATCATCGTCTCATTTATCTTATCCTGCTTAACGGCTTGGCTTTTGCAGCGTTCGTGGTCAGAAATACCTGAGGAGAGTGACAACCAATGACTGAAATATTGCCTTTTGGTCCTGCTGCGCTGTCCGTCATTTTTATTTACATTCTTTCACTAATTGGGATTGGGTGGGTTGGCTACCGAGCTAGAGAAGACAATTCGATGAAGGATTTTTATTTGGCTGGTAGAGGCTTTGGTTTTTTAGTATTACTATTGACACTGTATGCTACTCAATACAGTGGGAACACCTTGTTTGGTTTCACCGGCAAGGCTTACCGGATTGGTTTTTCTTGGGTAATGAGCCTTCACTTTATGACAGCTATTGTTGCTTGCTACCTGATTTTTGCCCCGAAATTGTATCATCACGCCAAACAGAAAGGATATATTACGCCGGTAGACTTTCTAGAAGACCGATTCCGATCAAGTGCCATCAGTCTGATCGCTGCGTTTGTTATGATTGCGGCACTTATTAACTATGCGTTGGCCCAGTTAATGGCTATGGGACGAGCGTTTCAAGGACTTGTCAGTATCAATCCAGTACAGGCATATATTTGTGGTGTAATCTTTTTAGCTATCATCATGGGAATTTACGAAACACTTGGTGGGTTGAGAGCAGTTGCTTGGACAGATGTCATCCAAGGCTCGGTTCTTATGTGCGGTTTTGCCGTTATGTTGTTATTGGTCTTCACTAGATATGGCACTATCGGCATTGCTACAGAGCAAATTTTCCGTAATGCAGATCCGGAAATCGTTAAAAAAGCAATGCCGCCTGATTGGCAACGTATTCGGGAATGGTTAAGTTATATCTTGGTTGTAGGCCTTGGAGGAGCACTCTATCCGCAAGCAATTCAACGAATTTACGCTGCACGATCGGCAACAGTATTAAGAAGAAGTTTGACGGTTATGGCCTTTTTTCCCTTGACCACTACGCTGGTTGCACTGATCGTTGGTGTGATGGCTATTGCTCATCATCCTGGTCTGAAAGGAGCACAAGCCGATCAGATTTTGATGGTAATTTGTCGACAGGTACAAAGTGGGTCGACTTTTGGTTATTGGCTGGTTGTGATTTTATTCGCGGCAGTACTCGCAGCTATCATGTCAACAGCAGATTCGGCGCTCTTAACAATATCCTCGATATTTACTAAAGATCTTTATGCTCGTTTTATAAAACATCAATTACCAGAAGAAGAATTAACCAAAATCGGCAAGCTAATTAGTTGGATAGTAATCGGCGTGTTGGTTGGGTTAGCTATACTACTTCAAGAGAATACAACATTGGTGAAGTTATTGGATCGGAAATTTGACATGCTGGTTCAGTTAGCACCTGCTTTTATGATTGGAATTAATTGGCGCGGTTTGCAAACGAAGCCTGTATTAGTTGGTCTATCAGTTGGACTGGTAGTTTCCATCGGTCTTGCCTTACTTGGTTATGGAAAGATCAGTGGTATTCACGCAGGGATTTTTGGTTTGGGCTTTAATTTATTGATCTCAGTTGGTGGGTCCGTCATCTCGAAATGATGAAAATCTGCCTTGATAAGGTAGGCTAGCCAACTAGTTTGTTAGTTATGTGAATTTTCGGTGCCTAATTGATCACTTTGTGTTCTTTGTAATCTTGATGGCTGTGTGGAGCCTCATAAATTTGATTGATAGAATTTATTGTCGAGAAAACTGGTTTTCGTTGACTGTACATCATATAAGGGTTAGTGATTAAAACTAATTTGAATATCTATGCATCATAAACAGAGCTGTTTAATCTTGGCAGTTTTTCTTCTAGCAGCTGCCGTTACAGCGGAAATAGTACTTTCTTCGAAGGTTCCCTTTCAATCACTGTCGGAGACTTCCAACAATCGAAACCAAAAGGTTTGGATACATTTTACGGACAAAGGCTATTTAACAAAAGAGGAACTGGAAAGCGCAATAGATCTATACCAGGAAAGGATGTCAGCACGTGTCAAATATCGTAGATTAATTCGTACTGGACGTCGTAAAGCTGACTTTACTGATCTTCCTGTTCATTCTATTTATATTGATCGTGTTCTTCAAATTGGAGGTCGTCTGAGGAGTCGGAGTCGTTGGTTAAATGCAATCGGATTAGAAGCCAGCTTACAGCAAATTATGCAAATAGAGAAACTTCCGTTTGTACGTTCAATCACACCAATTTTGACACATACGACGGAACTTCATGTAGAAGCAAGGTCACAAATTTTAGCTGCGCCATCTGCCAATCAATCCTACGGCGATAGTGACACACAAGTCACACAAGTTCAAGCTGACTTTCTACATCAAAAAGGATTTTTTGGTGCAGAAATTATTATTGGATTGTTAGACACGGGTTTCAACCTAAAACACACAGCAATAACGCATATCGATGTCATCGACCAATATGATTTTGTCAATGATGACAATGATACCTCAGATCAATTTAATCAAGATGATCTTAAACAAGATGAACATGGGTCAATTGTTCTAGGAATTCTAGCAGGTCTGGCTCCGGAAAAACTGATTGGATTAGCATATCAAGCAAGTTTCCTGTTAGCCAAAACTGAAAAGATTTCGGAGAATGGACAAGAATTTGAACGTGTTATCGAAGAAGATTGGTGTATTGAAGGAATCGAATGGCTTGAGGAAAAAGGGGTTGACTTAATAAACTGTTCGCTTGGTTACTCAGATTGGTATAATTTTCGTGATCTAAATGGTCAGACTTCAAAACTGACAATTGCCGCGGACTTAGCTACAGAGAAGGGCATTTTAATGGTTGTTGCGGCGGGAAATCAGGGAACCGTGCTTGGTGAGCGAATTACAGTTCCCGCTGATGGTTTTAAAGTGCTAGCTATCGGTGCAGTCAATCGAAATCAATCGGTTTCTTGGTTTAGTTCTAAAGGACCAACCTATGATGGACGTATCAAACCTGATTTTGTTGCACTAGGCAATCAGGTTACAAGCATTATTCCAAACACAAGGTCTGGTTTTTCAAGCGACAATCGAGGGACTTCACTTTCATGTGCAGTTGCGGCGGGAGCAATTTCTTTATTACTACAAGCGTTTCCAAAAGCAACAACGGACCAGATTACTAGTGTATTACGAGCTACCGCTAAAAATGCGAATAATCCGAACAATAGTTATGGTTATGGGTTGATTCAAGCTAGATCAGCGTTTGAAGTGCTACTTGATCAATTTGGACATACTGGAGATATGCTAGATCCAATTTCAATCCAACCTTCAATGAACCTTAAACCTGTTACATGGGGAAAACTAAAACCAAGTTTCGAATTACACCAAAACTTCCCGAACCCCTTCAATGCGGAAACATGGATACCTTTTCGGCTTGGAATTGGCGGCGAAATTAAATTGAGTATCTATAGTTCTAACGGCAGTCTAATTCAAACTATCAGTGTTGGTCGTCTTGAACCCGGCAACTATACTTCCCGACAACAGGCAATATACTGGAATGGCCGAAATTACTTGGGGGAAGATGTGGTAAGTGGAATATACTTTTGCGTGTTGCAGGTTTTAGGGGAATCTACTCAAACTAACCAGCTTACTTTATTAAAATAATCAGAAGATAAGATATACTTTCTACCTACCCCCATAAGTTCGGTATATCCTATCCTTTGATTATTTGTAGAACACTGTTTGGCGTTCTACTCAAAGCTTAATAGCATAATTGATGCCAAGTTGTTTTTTTTGTGTGTTGACAGTATAAATGGGCTTTTGGAACATGTTTGCTGTCTCAAAAATTATGTTTTTGTTCACTTTGTGTGTACACTATTTTATACACTTGTGTGTCTCTTCAATCTTTGTTATACTTAGGCACAGAGGTGTATTGATATGGCTTTTGCAAAACCACTGTCATCAGGCAATCCTATTGGTGTTGGCATCAGGGAAAACATCCGAGGTCAGGGACAACAGGATCCAATCAATCGAGCTGCTCGACATCTTAAAGAACAAAAGAGTGAAATAGTACGACATAATCGCGTAGCACAAGTTAGAGTTCTGCCTAAAGTAAATGATACTATGAGAAATCTTGAAACGAATGCTCGGGGCGAGCTGAGTGGTGGAATGCTGCTTGTTAATAAATTAGCTTAAGATCTACAAGATTAGAAAAATTAAAGTGTAAGTAATGTTTACAGTGGAAGATTATGGAAATAGAAGAACACGGTGAAATTGTGGAAGATAATGTGAGTGGGAATGAGGCAGAAGATTTAACTGAGGATATAGGAGAAGAGGTTACTACCGAAGATCTAGAAGCAGGGGGCGCAGGCGAATTTGAAATTCCAGAAGGGGATAATTTAAGTCTATACCTAGGTTTTAAAGCCTATCATGAAAACTCCGATTATCCAGAAGCAGTTAATAGCTTTCAAGCCGCAATTGAATATCAAAGTTCCCTGATCGTAGAGGAAGAAATCCCAGAGGATCCTGAGGAGATCAATGACGGTTACGACTTGAATACAGATATCATAGCGAAATCGGCTTATTGGATGGGGGAATCCTATGTTAAACTTGGACAAATCGATCAAGCGATTGAATCTTTCAAAAAGATAATTGAAGATTGTAGAATGCACTATCTTTCCTCCGCGGCAGAACGTCGAATCGATCAATTGAAGTAACAAGTAAGAACCACGATCTGAATGCCAAACAGATGTGTTGATCTGAGAAGTGATACAGTTACCCAGCCGACTTTGAAGATGCGTGAAGCCATGATGTATGCCGAAGTTGGTGATGATTGCGCTGGCGAGGACCCTACCGTAAACCGTTTGCAATCTCTTGCTGCTAGGAAGCTTGGAAAGCAAGCTGCTCTCTTTGTTCCGACTGGAACCATGGGTAACAATGTTGCTGTTCTTACGCACACCAATGCTGGGGACACAGTAATTCTTGATTCAGAAGCCCATATCTATTATTACGAATGTGGTGCTATTTCTGCTTTAGGTGGCGTTATGCCCATCATCATTGATAGTGATGATGGTTGTCCGGATCCAGATCAGGTTGAATTCTATCTTCAACGGGACCCAATTCGCTTTCCTAAAATAGGTCTCATCTGTTTAGAAAACACCCATAACCGGCGTGGAGGTCGGGCGGTTTCACTTGAACGAATGCGGATTATGCAGTCAGTTGCAGTTCGTTATGATGTGCCAGTTCATCTTGATGGTGCACGGATCTTCAATGCCGCACACGCGCTAGGTGTTCGGGTTAAGGATATTGCCGATTGCGCCGACTCTGTATCATTTTGTTTATCCAAAGGTTTGTCTGCACCAGTTGGGTCATTGTTAGTCGGTTCTAGTGGTTTTATCGCAAATGCAATTCAGGTACGTCGAAGACTTGGCGGCGGGATGCGCCAATCCGGTGTTATTGCGGCTGCGGGGATTATCGCTTTAACAGAAATGGTCGATCGCCTTGTTGATGATCATGAAAACGCGCAATATCTAGTTAAAGAGCTCGCAGCAATCGACAATCTTGAACTCAACCAGACAGATTTTCACACAAATATGGTCGTGGTTAATGTCCAGAAGATTGGTATTACTGCCCCAGAATTTGTCAAAATTGCTAGCGAACATGGCATTCGAATCTCTTACTTCGACCAGGACCGCATCCGGCTTGTTACAAATTGTGATGTCAGTCGCGAAGACGTCGAATATGCCGCAGATATTTTGGTCAAACTCATTCGATCAATCGTAAACTAATAAAAAGCGAGAACTTCAGGATAAAATATGACAGACTTGATAGGAATATTGGAACAGAAAGCGAATGATTTACGTATTCATTCGATTACATCAACGGCGGCAGCTGGTTCAGGACATCCGACAACGTGCATGTCATGCGCGGAGATCATTTCAACTCTCTTCTTCCATGCCATGCGCTATGATCCGAAAGATCCAAACAATCCGAATAACGATCGATTTATTTTGTCAAAGGGTCATGCAGCTCCAATTCTATATGCTGCTTGGGCAGAATTAGGTATTGTTTCTAGAGAAGATCTACTCGATTTGCGAAAAATTGACAGTGATCTTGAAGGTCATCCCACACCTCGACTTGACTGGATTGACGTTGCAACCGGCTCGTTGGGGCAAGGATTATCGGTTGGTGTTGGTATGGCAATCAACTCAAAGTATCTCGACAAAACGGATTATCGTGTTTATGTATTATTGGGAGATGGGGAAACTGTAGAAGGTAGCGTTTGGGAGGCCGTTGCACTCGCCTCGTACTACCAACTCAACAACCTAATTGGCATTGTTGATGTTAATGGAATTGGGCAAAGTCAGCGCACCATGTATGAGTCCGATATTGATTCCTATTGTCGTCGGTTTGAGTCGTTTGGCTGGAGGGCAATTGGAGTTGATGGGCACAATGTTGAACAGATACTTTCAGCTATCGATCACGTTGAGGAAAATGCCGATAAACCAACCATGATTGTTGCTAAAACTGTTAAAGGTAAAGGAGTTTCTTTTCTCGAAGATGCAGATGGCTGGCATGGTAAAGCAATTACAGGACATCAGCTAGATCAAGCATTAGAAGAACTGGGCCAACTGAGTATGCAAAGCAGTGTTGAAATTGACATGCCTTCAATAGTCTCGCTCCCCACACCAGAAATTGGCGAGATAGTAGCCCCTGACTACCAAATCGGTGAAGAGGTCGCAACCAGAAGTGGTTATGGGACAGCACTGGCTAAGCTTGGTGATGCTAATCCTCTTGTGGTTGCACTTGATGGCGACACTAAAAACTCAACTTACGCCCAAGAGTTAATGACGAATCATTCTGATCGTTACTTTGAGATGTTCATTGCAGAACAGAATCTAGTTGGCGCTGGAATTGGTTTGTCAAAACGGGGTAAAGTACCATTTGTGTCGACTTTTTCTGCATTCTTTAGCCGGGCCTACGACCATATTCGAATGTCCGCAATTTCACAAGCAAACATTAAATATGTTGGTTCCCATTGTGGAATTTCAATTGGTGAAGACGGCCCCTCACAGATGGGCTTGGAAGATCTATCAATGTTCCGATCTGTCCCTAACGCTGTGGTGCTCTATCCAAGTGATGCAGTGGCAGCGGAACGGCTAGTTGCCGAAGCAGCGGCGTACGAAGGAATTGTTTTTATTAGAACATCTCGTCCTAATACAAAGGTCATTTATGAAAATAGTGAGCAGTTCCCAATTGGAGGTAGTAAGGTTGTTCGTTCAAGCGGTGAGGATCAAGTTACCGTTGTTGCTGCTGGTGTTACGCTTCACCAAGCATTAAAAGCATATGATGAGCTTCAAACGGAAGGGATCTCAATACGTGTAATTGATCTTTACTCTGTCAAACCTGTTGATGCTAAAACCTTAGTGGATGCCGCCCAAGAGACGAACGGAGTAATTATTACTGTAGAAGATCATTATCCAGAAGGTGGCATTGGTGAAGCAGTGTTAAGCGAGGTCGGTTCGAAAGGTATTAAGGTTCACAAATTGGCTGTCAATGGGATTCCACGTTCTGGCAAACAGGAAGAACTACTGGAAGTATACGGAATTAGTGCGAACCATATTGTTCAAACAGTCAAAGCCCTAACAATAACTTAATTTGAGGTGAACCAATTTTTAGACGTACTTTGCTAAAGAGTCGAGCTATATGGTGTTCTGTTCGAGCCTCATGCTGGAGACATTCAATACTTGAAATCTTCGCCTTAACCAGACTTCGTATCTCCAGTCCTGCCCTCTTTAGGGATTTGCAAGAATTTTTCTAAATCGCGGAGTTGAAACAATTGCAAGTCTGTTAGTGATGTATCTGGACATTCCTTTTTTTCCTGACCGACTAGCCAGGCAGAAAACATTCCGGCTCGCTTAGCCCCAACGATATCATCAAGGAAGGTGTCACCAACATATATCGCTTTTTCAGGAGGTATCTCCAATTCGGATAGCGCGATTTGAAAGATCCTGGGATCGGGTTTGGAAATCCCGACTACTGTTGAATCGACGACAACATCAAGAAGTGGGCTCAAGCCATATTCATCGCACCAGCCCAGAGTGTTCCCGAAGTTATTGCTAATGACACCAAGCTGAAATTGGCTATCAAGCGTGGCTAACCATTCACGATTTTGTTCCAATGAAAAAGATATATCGCGGCAAAAAGATGAAACAAGTGGGGTGACAATTTCTTGTCTGAGCCCTAGATCTTTTACAATACCAGTCACGATTTCGTGAGCAGACGCTCGTAAACTCAAATGAACTGGTTTCTTGGATATAAACTGCTCGATCGAATTCCGATCTGCTTTCTCGAAAGACTCCCAATTGATGCCAGGGAATTCACCTTTTATCAGTCGGAAGAATCGATCTCGCCAGTGGATGCCATTAGCATCCAGCGTCCCACCAAAATCGAAGATTAAAGCTTGAATTTCCGTCAATGGCTTTTCCTCTGAAAATTCACAATGACTATTTGGCAACGATTAAAGTGCCGTTTTTGTAGCTTTCGCCAACCTGAACTTGATAGATATAGATGCCGCTTTCGACAATTTCCCCATCTTCATTTTTCCCTTCCCATTTTAAATTTTTTTCGTTGTCCTGATCTGCATCTTCCGGCTGTATTCTTTTTATTAGCATTCCATTAATATCAAAAATCAGAACCATGAATTTCCCTTCAGCATCTTCGATTGTCCGAATGGGGAAAGTCACTTGATTAAATTTCTCGTTGTTTGAAAGAGGAGTGATTACTGCAGGGAACGGTTCTCCTAAAATTCGTAGGACTTGGGTGATAGGAGTCGAACGATTACCCACTTCATCAACTGCTTCCACAGCATAGACATATTTTCCCACCTTCAACTGTTGTTCCAGACTAAATATGTAGTCATCTTGTTTATCAGGTTCAGCTTCGATTACACCATTTGTTAATGGTTTAAGCTTGTCAGTTGATGTACCGAAAGAGATCTGATATTTCTCAACATCCGGTGTATGGCTAGATTGCCATATTATATTAACTATACCACCAAGATCCTGAATCTGCAGTGCCTTTGGGGGGGTCGGGTTAACAGTGTCTAAACCAACATTGACAATAACCACAGCAGTTGGTCTGGATCGAAGAAGAGATGTTTTATAAACTTCCATAGTGTAGCTATGCTTACCAGGTAAAACGTTAAGGTCCACGAAACTTGAAATTTCCCTGTTCTTTTGATCTGTAATTCGTTTCCCATCGCGGTAAATAAAATAGCCACTAACATCACCATCTTGAGAGGGTTGCCACGTAATCAGGACATCATTCTCTCCACTGGTGTCCACTTTGATCTTTAAGCCTTTTACAGGTGCTGGCGGGACATTCGGTATAATCTGCAGACTAAGCATATCGTTATTCGGTTCGCCATCAATATTGCCAGGCTTTATATGTTCTCCGATAGGACGGTCTTTCAAATTTATGAGTCGGATTTTGAACTCTGCTCTGGGATTTGTTATAGATGGAGTCTTACTCTTGAAAACAATTTCGTAAAGTGAATTACTGAAATCACTTACTTCCTTAGTTAACATGATTTGAAGCAGTCCTGTAGGGACTAGGACTTTATGAGCAATCGATTGACCATCTCGCGTGACCGACCTTACGCCATTGACCGAAACGGAAAAGCCTACAGGTAGCTTGGCTTCGATGGTCTTGATCTCTTCCCCTGGTTCAGCTAGTGATCGGTCTATACCGAGCGTGAGGATTAAGATGACGTTCGAACTAGCGGGTACACGTCCGCGGCTATCTCCATCTACATTAATTTCGCCAGAGGAGGTCACAGCTGCGGAGGCATCGCCATTCCAACCAATTATTATTAGTATTGCTATAAAACCAATAGTTAGCCCTTGTCGAATTTGCATTGTTTTTTATTTAAAACCTCAAAATGTCAAATTAAGAGAATAAAGTTGAACTGCGTTATTTTTCATATCACCACTCAATACCTGAAATACGTAATCTAATCGCACCATAGAAAATTTTAAGCTTGTGCCTAGTGCCATTGTTGTTACGCTATTGACACCATTCTTTAGTGCATATCCAGCACGAAATGCAACTGATTCACTGGCCCAAATTTCAGCACCAACACGTAAGTGTGAATTACCATCACGAAAAGCGATTTCAACTTGTCCTTGTCCGGAAGCTAATAAATCTCGCAGAGATTCCTGTTGAATCAGGGTGTTAATTCCACCGAGTTTATACCCAACACCAATTCGCACGTTCCTAGGTACAATATCCTGTTGAGAATTAGAAATGGCGATATCCGCAGGAAGTAAGTTTTCAACTGATAATCCAACGCTTAGGCCTGTTATCGATTTGGCCATCACACCAATATCCATCGAAATAGCCGAAGCTGATTGTTTCTCCTGAAAATATGGGTTTTCCTGTATTGACTCATGTTCTTGGTCAAAGTTGGTAGTAAAAGATCGCAAATTGCTTCCAAGCGCAAATTTTTGAGACAAAGATTTACTATAAGATACAGTTATCAGCTGTTCTTTATAAATTCCATTTTTTTCGCCTAGAATACCTATGCTTGTACCGATTGTACCTGCCGATCCTGCTGGTACAATCGCACTAACCTGATTATGGTTGACTAATCCTCTGAAACGCTGCATACGTGTTACACTGAATTGGGACTGTTCGATGAAACCAAGTCCAGCGGCATTATAACTTGCTGCGTTTCCATCATCAGCGAGAGCCACAAAGGCACCTCCAAACCCAAGAGGTCTTGCTCCTGTACTGTAATCGTTGAAGCCTGCTAAAGCTAATTGTGTAATACATGTTAACAGCAGGTAAACTTTCCATTTAATCATTGAGTTTCCCTTGTATGAGTCCAACTCTAACCAGACGAGCCGCACGTTCAGCGGCAATGGTAATTAATTTAGACGCGTTTACTATCGCTACCTCTAGTGACATTGGTTCGTGAACAATGTCGACGACAGCATCAATACCTATGGTATACAGTTTGTCTATATCCTTTGCGACACTTCCAGCTATTGCAATCACAGGAATGTTTTGCTTTTGAGCAGTTTTTGCTACACCCGCAGGTGTCTTTCCAAAGGAGGTTTGATAGTCAAGTCGACCTTCGCCAGTAATGACAAGGTCTGATCCTTGAATTCGATTAGCGAAGTCCATAGCTTCCAGTATAATATCAATGCCTGCCTGCAATTTTGCACCGGCAAAGGCGATTAGCCCTGCCCCGAGCCCTCCTGCGGCACCTGCACCAGGAATATCCTCTACGGATCGGTCAAGATCTCTCTTTATAATACCTGCAAAATGCGCTAAATTTTGATCTAATACTTCGATCATATCCGACGTTGCTCCTTTTTGAGGCCCATATATATATGAAGCACCGTCCTTGCCAGTTAATACATTGGAAACATCACAAGCTACGACAATATTTACCTCTGAAAGGCGTGGATCCAATCCAGTAATATCAATTTTATCTAGATCTGCTAATTTCCCACCACCAAATTTGATTTGATTGCCACTTGCATCCAAAAGTTTAGCTCCAAGGGCTTGAGCCATACCTGCCCCTCCATCATTTGTTGCACTTCCTCCAATACCAATAATCAGCTTATTGCAACCTGTATCCAAAGCGGCACGTATTAATTGTCCTGTACCGTAGGTAGTTGTCAGCATTGGATTTTGCTGATCTTGACTAATCAGGGTGAGCCCTGATGCTGAGGCCATTTCAATTACGGCAGTTTGGCAATCTCCCATCATGCCGAATTCGGAAGGAATCTGGTCTCCGAGTGGATTGAGGACAGAAACTTGATGCATTTTGCCGTTTGAGCCAGTTACCAAAGACACAGCCGTCCCTTCTCCGCCATCTGCCATAGGAAACTTCTCTGTTACTGCAGAAGGGAACACAAGTAGAAAACCATCTTCTATAGCCTCAGCAACTTGTGGTGCGGTCAAACAGCCTTTAAATGAATCAGGAGCGATGACAATCTTCATAGCGAATAATTCTCGAATCATAACACGACAGGCTAAATCTTGTCAAGATTGCGAGTTTGGTGACAGCTTTTCAATCTGACAATATTTGCTTGCTAATATAGGTTCAGACCTGATTAACCTTTGATTGAAGTATAGACCTGGTTTGCTCACAGAAGCTACGAAGAGAGATCTACACCATAGTCAACATCAGAAATATGGGGTCCTAACTGTTGAGATTTTTGGGAAGGAGTGCTTAGTATACCTAAATGCTAAGCGATTGAGCCACTTAGGTTGGTATTTGGTTATTATCGTCGTTGAAATTATGTCATTTGAGTTAACAGATGGGGTTTGTAATTCCAGAAGGTGCCTTATGCTATAGAGGTCATAGCTGTATAGTTCACATTTGTATTATCGCTAACCTGTGTGCGGAACTGCTAAGAATTCCATTCCAAGCAGAGGGATCGGCTAGATGTAATATCAAGCAGGTTAAGTATCGTAAAGGCTGGGCACAGGGAGGATTGACGATGCATTTGGTCATGGTAGCTAGAGGTTTATTAAAATCATTGGGCTAATTTTTGCGTCGGTATCATACAGCCCTTTTCTGCTTCTTTAATCTCAGTTTCTAGTTTCGACTGTTGCGTGAGTAGTGAGTGGTTTGACATCAGTCGATAGCTATTGTATTCTATTTATCATTTGTTCTTAATTTGAATTTTTCCATGAATCAGAATATCTGAATTTAGTCTTAGTCGCCACTAGTGTTTATTTTTTGCCAATGCTATATTAGTGAGCTAAAGCCAGACTGGTCAGCAGGCCAAACTAAATTAAAGCTGATCACTGTCCTAGACACTAGAATCTATTTCCCATCGAATTGATCACCAAAGGGATAAATGATATGTCATCTGAAGCTGAGTTGAGACTCAAAACTATCCCGAATCAAAAAAACAAAATTATACCGACTCAGGAGCAGTTGGATGAGATTTCACGGGATCTTCGTTTTTATCCAAGTCAATGTCAGAATCCGATTACCCTTACACAACCTCAAGTGAAAGTCTTCAATGAACTTGGCTATATAAAAGGTATTCCAGTTTTTGATCGAGATGAGATTTTTGAATATAGAAAGCATTTTGATGTATTGCTGGAGGAAGTCATCTCTGCAGGAGGAGGTAGTTATTCGATTCTGTCTGCCCACTTAAAATATGGAAAGATCTATGATCTTCTTAAAAACCCCAGAATTGTATGTTATATTAGAGACCTAGTAGGTGAAGATATTATTGGGTGGGGGGCGCACTATTTCTGTAAGTTGCCCGGTGATAATAAAATAGTTGCTTGGCATCAAGATGCCAGTTATTGGCCACTGACACCATCCAAAACAGTGACAGTGTGGCTAGCCATAGACGATTCTGATATTGAAAATGGTTGTATGCGTTTTATGGCAGGCTCTCATCAGTTTGGGCACTTGATGTATAAAAAAAGCACTCCTTCCGAAAATAACATCTTAAACCAAACTGTTGAAAATGCAGGACAATATGGTAATCCAGTTGATGTGGAACTTCAGGCTGGTAGCATCTCGATCCACTCAGATCTACTGTTACACAGTTCAAATACCAATAATTCCAATCGCAGGCGATGTGGTTTAACTTTGCGTTACTGCACTCCTGATGTTCGAGGTCATTTGCATTGGAATGAAGAAGGGGTTGTGGTTAGCGGTAAAGACAGATCAGGGCATTGGGCAAATCCAGGTCGAACTCAAAATGACTGAATCGTTCCCGCCGTTTGACTCTCAATTGGATAAGTTTCTATAGACCTTTCAACAGACTATAGAGAAGTATTATAGGATATGCATCTCGACTTGGAAATCTTATCTGATTAGCATTTCCAGAGTTTCCTAAAGCGTTTGACTTTAATTTTCAGCCTGCGATATAATTATATTATCAGTTCAAGCTACTATCTACGCAATGTACCAAAAGCTCTGTGAAAAAAACTGCCCTTTACGAACAACATAAGCTGCTCAACGCGAACTTTGGCCAGATGTATGATGGTTGGTCCTTAGTTTCCCACTATAATGATTCGGTACAGGAGCATCTTGCTGTTCGAAATGGTATTGGCATCATTGACACGTCACATCGAGGGAGATTACGGTTAACGGGTACGGAACGAGCAGAATATCTTCATCGCATTGTGTCAAATGAAGTGACTAAACTTTCACCAGGAGGTGGAAATTACGCGATGATTCTTACCAACCGAGGGAAAATAATCGCTGATATGAATGTAGTCGTTGCTGAGGATTACATTGATTTGATTACCAATGCAATAGCCAAGGAGAACCTGCATCGAAGTCTAGACAAATACCTGATTGCTGACGATGTCGAAATCAATGACATTACTGCAGAAACAGGGATTATTCTAGTTTCTGGTGTGAATTCAGGGTTGTTTATTGAAAGTCTTCTTGGAATTGATGTTGATAATTTAGAAGAATACCAAAGTGTAAATGGGAAAATTGCAGATCTATCAGTGAAGTGTGTGAGCAGTTTAGAAACTGGAGAAGCTGGGTTTCAACTGCATGTTAATTCAGCATCAGAGTTGTCGGATCTATGGCAGATTTTGATCGCTGAGGGCAAAAGTTTTGGGGTTGCTCCGGTTGGCCTAAAGGCTTTAAATTCACTTCGGCTAGAGGCAGGAATTCCCCGATTTGGAAATGAGCTTGATGATTCTATTATTCCGCTTGAAGCAGAGTTGGAAAAAGCAGTTAATTTTGAAAAAGGTTGTTACATTGGTCAAGAAATTGTTGCTAGAATGAAATATCGTGGTCATCCAAACCGCCTGTTACGCGGGCTCGAAATTGATTCCGAGGATTTACCAAGTGAAAAAGCTGTAATCCGTAGCCCAGAGAAGCAGATTGGTTATGTAACCAGCGCAGTTAGATCACCAACATTAAATAAAATTATCGCTCTTGGTTATGTTCGGACAGCTTTTGCCGCACATGGTAGCGAAGTGGAAATTGAAATCGAAAATGAATGGATGGATGCAAAAGTTTCATTGTTACCTTTTATTAAAAAAGCATGATCTCATTTACGCAATATTTATTTATAATTTTTAATGTTTTTAGGAGTAGATACCAAGATGGATGCTAAATTGAAAAAAATACTGGTTACACCACTAAAATTTGACAAAGAAGGTGAGGTTCAGAAGGAAGAGTTCTCCACGATCACACTTGAAGTTCCTCTGGATAGTCGTTCGCAAAGAGAAGAGATGCTTAAGTTATTCGAACTCCTGACAGCGGAATGGGTTAAACTCGAAATTACCGATGGAAAAGTAAAACCTCTTTTTGATGAATCACAACCTAGTGCATTAGTATAATGAAAAATTATTTGTTTGCTCCTGGACCAACGCCAATCCCTACTGAAACCCTACTCGCAATGGCATCGCCTATTGATTATCATCGAGCTAGTGAATCTGTGGAATTGCTTGGCAATGTAACGGCGAAGTTGAAATATGTTTTTCAAACCAAAAATGATGTAATGATACTTACTTCGTCCGGTACAGGTGCTATGGAGGCAACTATCACTAATCTTCTCTCGTTAGACGATCGAGTAACTGTTATTCGCAGTGGGAAATTCGGCGAACGTTGGGGGGAGATTTGTGCTGCATATGGAATTCGATTTGATCCTATAAACATTGAATGGGGAAGGTCGGTTGATCCTCAACAGGTTGAAGATCAACTCAATCGATATCCAGAGACCAAGGCTGTGTTGGCTACACTGTGTGAAACGTCGACAGGAGCCTTACATGATATTAAAACGTTGGGCGAAATTCTTCAGGGTCGTGAAACGCTATTGGTGGTTGACGCCGTCAGTGCTCTATGTGCCGACGACCTACAAATGGACCATTGGGGTGTTGATGCTGTTATCTCATGTTCACATAAAGGGTTGATGACACCACCTGGAATTGGCCTGGTATCATTAAGTGACCAAGCATGGAAATCAACTGAGAGTTCTGATTTGCCGAAATTCTATTTCGATCTGCGTCAAGCTCAAGATGCTGGAAACAGAGGATCAACACCATATACTCCAGCTATTACGTTTATCAGAGCCTTGGATCGGGCACTGGATCATATTCATCAGGAGAAGATCGAGAATGTGCTGATGCGTCATGCTTACTTGGCACATGCCACCAGGGGTGCGGTAAAGGCCATGGGCTTGAAACTTTTCGCTCAAGAACCAGCTAATACCTTGACTTCAATTTGCCTGCCTAATAGGGTTGATGGTCAGGAGCTATTGGAAATGATGCGCAACCGATATGGGGTAACGTATGCTGGGGGACAAGCAAAGTTAAAGGGTAAAATCATTCGTATTGCTCATCTTGGTTGGGTATGCGAACATGATATGATTGTCGCTATTTCCACCTTGGAACGAGGCCTTGCTGAAGTTGGGTATAATCTTACACTGGGGTCTGGGTTAGCTGCTGCGCAGGAGGCGTTTAGGAATATCCAATCGTGAATACAGAAAGCGTCAATATACCCAGTGAACGTGTTGACCAATTCAAAAATTATCTTGATACCCAAGGGTTAAGGTTAACTCAGGAAAGATTTGCTATCTTGAGCCAGGTGTTTAAGACGGATACCCATTTTCGTCCAGACGACTTATTGGTTTGGATGCGACAGGCAGGTTATAAAACGTCCAAAGCGACCATCTATCGCACTTTGCCACTTTTGATTAAAGGTGGAATTTTAACCGAAGTCATTGATGCTGATAACCAAATTCAGTATGAGTACATCGACAACATCAAAGAACATGCACATCTGATTTGCGTTCAATGTGGAAAAATCACTGAGAGTAGAGTCCCAGAAATAATTAAACTAAAAAATGAGCTCTGCAGGAAATTCAATTTTAATCCCGTGAAGTTCAGAAGCGAAATCATTGGTGTTTGTTCCGAATGTAGAGAATAATGCTGTTTTTTGGGCCTAAAAATTCTTTCCTTAACTTAGTCGATGTAGCCAAGATTCCTCAATCGATTCTCGAGAATTTCCGCTTCTTCGTTACTAGTTTCCTGATGCTGAAAATGTTGATAACGAGAGTTGATTAGTAATTCATCGTACTTTAATTTAAAAGTAGCTGGATCCTCGCAGGGAAGGTCTATTCCGCTCGCTACGTCGCGTACTATATAATCACCATCTTGTTCGTTTTCTCGATAGAATATTTTGCCATTGGTCATTGTCCATAACCGGCGACCTTTGGGATCCATCGGGATTTCCTGATCATCAATTTTGAGTCGAGAAGTTACTCTGTTATGGGCGGTTTCCAGATTGGATGGTTTGAGAAACCCAACACCGTACAAACTGTCTAATTCTGTCAATACCCACCTGTCCTGAAATTCTCTTGGATCTCCTAAAAAATCACGCCCATACCCGTTATAGTTGATGTTGAGTTCTGCCAGATTAAGAATTGTTGGAAACAGATCTATCATTGAAACCGGAGCATCTTCAGGAAAAACGAGTTGACCGATTTTCGGGATATTAACGAGAAGAGGTACTCGAATCACGTTCTGATGTAGGTTATCTCCATGTGCCATAACTTCATCACAGAATCCCTCACCATGATCACCGAAAATGAAAATCGCCCATTCGTCAAGAGGAAGCGATTTCAGTATTTCTACCAACATGAATTCTAGTACATGGGTTGCCGCGGCATAATAAAATTTTAGTGCTTCCTCCGTTTTTCCTTGGTGTACCAGTTGCTGTAGATTTGGTGAGGACCGAACTCCGCCCATACCATAACCGCCATGGGTATACCAGAGGTGTAAGAAACAGAACTGTGGTGATTCTTCAGGTGATTTTAGTGCTTCCAGGAAATTTTCAAGAGATCCCAAATGCTGTTGTTTCGCATTTGGGTCGAGAAGGGTTATATAAGACTCGAAATCCAGAAAGCGAAATACATCTGGTCGCTGAGATCTAGCCAACGTACGGTAACCTGCTTGATCAAAAATCTGGAAGAGGTTTTGGATTTGATCAAACATCTTTAAGTAGGTTTGTCCGTAAAGACCATGTTCAAACGGATAAAGTCCCGTAAAGAGTGATGTGTGGGAAGGACGTGTAGCAGGTGCTGTGACAAAAAAACGGTCTGCAAAAGAGAAATCCTGTGTAACCAAGTCGAATTTGGGTGTGCATAATGTTGGGTTGGTGCGACTAAGAGCATCATATCGCCAACAATCAATTGAAATTAGCAGAAACTTTTCGACACGGTTGTCCATGCGAATTCTCCTGAGATTCTTATGTTTAATCTATTAAACGTGCATTATACTGGCGCAAAGTATGATGATAACCACTGAACGCTTGCGGATCAAAAGGTGCAGGAGTATATATATATATAGCATCACTATAAGGATCATACAGAATTACTTCTTCACGTGCATCTCCGCATACGTTAGCTGGAAAGCAATGATACCAACCCATTTTACCGCCAGTAGCGGGCGGTAAATCGGGAAAGATTACAGTCTTCTTTCCATGACTATCATAAAGTGCTGCTGGACTGTAAATTAGCTCTATTTGATGATCTCCGTTCCAACGGATGATTTCTAGCCCGGTATTGTTTGGAGATTCGTCAACTTGAAAACGTGCTCTAATCCTACCTGTATTGTCAACAACCATCAGATTAGGAGTGTGACCATCATAACGAATAACCATGTCCAGACCAGTTGGGTTGGGGAAGATATTGCCACACCGGACTTCTTGTCCGTGTGGGACTACTTCTAAGCCAAGTTCGAGTAATGAAAATCCGCTAGCATCAAGAACTTGACCTCCCGCGGAGAGAATTGCTTCTTTCCCATTATCCGGATTACCATCCCAATCTTCAACGAGAACGGCATCCATGTTGTCACCGAGATATCTTTCCCAGATGACTGTTCCATCATGGTCTAATCCAAAGTGTCCACCATTGACTTCATCTCTGCCATCTCCATCAAGATCTCCAACTGCCGGTATGTAAGCAGAATGCTTAGGATATTGGTACCATTTATTTTTATATTGCCATAAAATTTCGAGTTGATGGTTGAAAGCAATAACATCATTACCAAGTTTTACAACAAAATCTTGAGGGTATTGATTGCCAGAGAAATTCGCAATCATCAATCGATGGTGTGCGTAGTTGGATATATGCAAATCACCATTGACATAGGCATTGCAACCTGTCAACTGATCCGGATTTGCTTTGTGCTTAACTTGCCCAGTTTTCCCATCCAAAATAAGGAGATCCATGTCTTCCATAGACCATTTACTGGTAGCTTTACCCTTTTGCAAATCTTGGTTGATATAAAGACAAATTACCTCAGTTTGACCATCTTGATCAATGTCGTATAAAGCTATAGGACCCGGGCGGTCAGGGGACAGTGTATAATGGAGGTTATCTTCGTCAGTATCTGGAACAGCTAAGTCTTTATCACCTATTGACCATATCGGATCTCCACCCAAAGTAAAGGCTCCAATAAAAGACGGTTTCATGCCACCCAGTGATTTATAAACTAGAAAATCGACTTCACCATTTCCTGTTAAATCTCCAATGCGTATATCACCCCCCCACCTTCGTCCTGATGAATCTACAGACAAAAAATCATTTGGGATAACTACCTTGCTATAGAGTATAGCTGAAGCAGTTTTGGCAGATGAGTTCCCTGGTGTTCGCATCGTCAAGCCTCGATTATTGCGTGCCTACTTTTAATGAGTGATACAAGAGTAGGAAACATTCATTGTATGATGTCAGCATTATATCAAGTAATATAGTTTTATCCAACTATTTGAAAGTACAAGCCTCGTTAATAATGATGTGCATACTGTTGGTAGAATTACGTAGGTAAAAAGTTTGCAATCACTTCTTGGCCCAATTATCATTAGGAGAATACAAAAAAATATAATTAAATTGTCGTATTAATGGCAATTTAATATCTAATTATTTAACTCATATCTATGTATGAACCACGAGCTACCGCAAGTATGTGAATTTTTGTTTCTAAGCCTTCTCGATTATGTTACTGAATTAATCATAGACAAGCAAAACCTTTCATTGTTCACTTTACAAAACGGACATTGTTTGATATACTGGCTCGGTTCTTTTAGTTCTGTGTAGCATAATGATTCCATTTACGCTTTAAAGTTTGTGCATTTGAATGGTTGTAAACGAGCGTGTGAATCTAGTTCATGGAGAGTGTGCAATTTGGTCAATTAGGCACTTTCAAAACAGTACTTCGACCTTAAGACAAACCCCAAAACTCAGGATGTGTTTGCTGAAATAGCTGAAAAGTATCTAGCGATATTTTAGAGAATTCCACATCTGACACAGATGTGAAAAGTTGACAACATATAACAGCGTCGTATCCTAATGAATCAAAGGAGAATTTGCCCCTATGAATGATCAGGAAACTGCTAATGCCCCCAGAACGGGCTTTGCTCTCCTCATGCATCGAGCTTTCGCTGATCCACAACAAAAACTCTATATGCATATTAGCAATTTCGTGGCCGTCATCATCTTTATTTCAATCGGGATGATTGTTTACGAGACAGTGTTAGAAAGCAATGTTATTACAGCAAAGAGTGAAACAGAAACCCGCATAACAGATATTCGCGAGAATATGCGTGAAATTATAGATGAAATCCGTGGTCAACGAAGCGATGGAAAATACGAAAAGGTCTTTAAGTCTGTACTTACAGATGCTGAGAAAAGCAGTGATGCTGAAGATGAAAAGTATAAAAATTTCAGAAAATTCTATGCCTATTGGTCTCAACAAACTCTGGAACAAACTCTAGCCAATGAAAAAATTAGCGCTAAATCACGCGTAGTTGATTTGATTAAACGAGTTGAGGAGAGTGAAGATGATCGTTTCCTAAGAAAGGTTAGATATGTGTCAAGCGATGGCCTGTTTGCCGATCTTTATGACGCAGGAGACAGTGCCCTTTCTGAATTTAGGAAATTTTCTATCTACTTCACTGAATTAGCTCAGAATGATACAGCAACCCCCCAACACGAAGAATATATAACTGAGTTTGCCGACGTTGAGAGCGCTTTTGATAGTATTCAGAAACGACTTGGGCATATAACGTTCTTTCGGGAAACCAGTCAGCGTTTTGACCGTTTTGAGCTGGAATACAAGATTTTGGAGTATACGGAAATATTTACGCTGATCATATTTCTGCTTGAGTATTTTGGAAATATTTACGTAACTAGACCCATTCGTAAATACGTCTTGGGCGGATGGGGACTCGTTGACTTTTTCGCCATTGCACCTTCGTTGATCAAGTTCATAAATATTTCCGGGTTAAAGATCGTACGGGTAATGCGAATTCTTCGGTTCCTAAGATTGATGCGACTTCTCAAACTAGCCAAGGTTGTAGCCGACAGCGCAAGCGTGGATGACGATCAAGATAAGAGTACCCTAAAGATGGATCTTCAGATCTATTTCATTACTATGTTTTCTGTTTTGACAATGGCTAGCACATTAATGTTCTATGCAGAATCCAAAGCACAGCCTGAAGACTTTCGTCATATTCCGGATGCCATGTGGTGGGGAATTGTGACTATGACAACCGTTGGTTACGGTGATGTGTCGCCAATTACACCGGCAGGTAAAATAATTGCTGCGGCCACAGGACTGTGTGGTCTGGCATTGTTTGGTTTGTTGATGAACATTGTTGGAAACGCAATGATGGAAGGATTGTTTGGTGGCGGTGACGATGAAGAATCTGGGATTACCACAGTTCTTACGCAGAGTAGTGCACCTGAACGGATCGAAAAATTAGCTGACCTGAAAGAACGCGGCCTCATTTCCGAAGAGGAATTCCAAGAAAAGCGGCAGAAACTATTGGATCAGGTTTAACAGAAATATCTGGGCAGATTATCAGGTTACTAACTCCCAATTTTTAAACAACGAGTGTGACATTGTAAGTTCAATTGCTTGGTAATTTCAAAATATTAGTTCAGTGATTCAGACTTATGCAGAGCTTCTGCCTCGTACAGACTTTTCGTTGCGCCTCCATTCTGAGGGTCAAACTCGACCGCCTTCTTAAACTCAGCTATGGCTAACTCGTATCTTCCTAACTCAAAGTAAGTTAACCCTAGGTTGTACAGTGCTCTTGAATCTTCTGGATAGAATTTCAGTACTTTCTGAAACTCAGATATAGCTGACTCATATTCACCTTGCTCAAAGTAGAATCTTCCAAGGCCAGATTTCTCTCCTGGAAAGGCAGTATCATCGTCCCAAAATGCGTCTGTCAAATTCGGGTCACTCAAACTGGATCTTCTTAAGTCTGCGCCACTCAAGTTAGTTCCACTCAAGTTGGATTCTCTCAAGTCCGCGACTCTCAAATTAGCACCTCTTAAGTCCACATCACTCAAATTAGCACCTCTTAAGTCCACACCACTCAAGTTTGCATTACGCAGGTTGGCTCCACTCAAGTCAGATCCCCTTAAATCCATCCCCTTCAAGGAAGTACCGCTTAAATCGACCCCTTTCAAATTGGATTCGGGGCCGATTCTAATCATGTTCAAATCATCAGGACTAAAATCTGCAGGGAACGTAGTCTCATCAGTATACAAAGCCCGATTCAAGTTGATGTAACTCAGGTTGGCATTATCTAAACTGGCTTCTCTCAAGTCGGCATTACTCAAATCGACCCCTCCCAAATCAGCAAAACTCAGATTAGCTCCTTGCAGGTTAGCTAACCTCAGGTTGACTCTGCCCAAGTTGGTTTTCCCCAAATCCACATCTTTCAAGTTAGATTCACTCAAATTAGCTTCCCGAAGATCAACGTCATGCAAGTTAGCACCTCTCAAGTCTGTACCACTCAAGTCGGCCCCCTTTAGAACCTGATTACTCAAGTTAGCACCTCTCAAGTCAGCACCACCCAAGTCGGCACCACTCAAGTCGGCCCCTCTTAGATCTGTACTCCTCAAATTGGTATTATTTAAATGAGTCTCTCTCAGGTCTGCATGGCTCAAATCAGCGTTACTAAAGTCAGCGCCGCTTAAATTTTGGCCCTTCAGCACCGCTTTGCTCAACAGGGCATTACAAAAGTTGGCATTACTTAAGTTTACATCGCTCAAGTCGGCGCCACGCAAGTCTACATGATCCAACCTGGATCTAATCAACTTAGCTTCGCCGAAATTGGCGTCATTTAACTTGGCATTACTCAGGTCGGATAAACTCAAATTGGCACCTCTCAAGTTGGCACCTCTCAGGTCAGCCCCCCTCAAATCGGTTCCTCTCAAGTTGGCACCTCTCAGGTCAGCCCCCCTCAAGTCCACGTCCCGCAAAACAGATCTGATCAAGTTGGATCTTCTACCAGCTTCAGTCAAATCTACTGCCATTAAGCTAGTTCCCTCCAAGTCAGCATGACTTAAGTCTGCCCCTCTCAAGTCAGCAAAACTCAGGTCAGCTGCTCTTAAGTCAGCACCGTGCAATTCAGCTCCCATCAACTCGGCACCCGCCAGATCAGCAAAACTCAGGTCGACCCCAGGTTCAATCCTACACTCATATCCATTATTCTTATCGACAGCTCTCATCATGTCTCCTTACAAGTTTTAGAGGTTGCTCTAATACTGGTTAGATAGCCTCTGGGGAATTCTATCATAAATTTTATCATATTAGCTATTGTTAGATCTGCTGTGACACCACTTTCGTCAACGCGACTTCTAAGTGCTAGATAATTACCCATTGTATGGGCGTCACTTCTACTTTTAATAAATAAACGCCCAGTTAAAATGTTGAGAAAATCCAACTTGGAAAATAAGGGGAATTGGCGAAAAAACTTAAGGTGAAAGTGATGATCTAATCACCGTTTATTGGCGCGAAGCCAGGTATTGCAGTAACTCTGATTTTCCAATTGGCTGATCCAAGTGGATGAGATAAACTTGAAAAGAGTCGCTCCTATCAGAAACAAAAGCAATTTTAGACCCATCAGGCGAAAATGCAGGTTGGATCGACGCTCCAATACCATTGGTGATTTGATGATCATTTGTTCCATCAACATTCATCGAATATATTTCGATATCGCCATACCGAGCGGAAACAAAAACAATTTGTTTGCCATCCGGTGAGACGATAGGGCTGTAACAATCATACGGATTCGCATTTAAATGGGTTTCATTGGTACCGTTTATGTCGGTGGTGTAGATCTGATGTGGCTGTTCTTGGCGTGAGGAGCTAAAAACAATCTTTTTCTGATCGGGGTAAAACGCAGGACTTCCGTCATCAGTTGCGTTTTTAGTAATTTGCCTCGCTGATACAGCCTCCGGATTGATGTTGTCAAGATTCACATTGGTAAGATCAATCTCGTATAACTCAAGATTATCTCCACTTTTAATTTCATAAAGAATCCGCTTCCGATCAGGTGAAATACTAGGTGCACGCACACCATGTCCAATTGGTAAAAGCTCCTGAATTTTCTTGCTGAAGATATGCGAAATACTCAGACCCGCATAAATTCGAGATGAGCCGCTGCCTTGCAAAGTAATTGTAATCTGACGAGAGGTTTTGGGTTCTCTAATGTACAGGATATACTTGTTGTCGTACAGAAATACAGGAGCCAGCTCGTTGAAATCAGTCGTAAAAGTTACACGTTGCCGTATCCTGCCATTTAGATCCATGAGATAAACTTCACTGCTATCAGTCCTGTAGGAGGAAAAGGCAATCTGCTTACCGTCAGACGAAAAATTTGGGGAGTAATTGTCTGAATCTCCCTCGGTTAGTTTTGTGACCTGGTATCGATCTGTAATCAAGCCTGCAACTTGACTAATAATGTCATGATCTGAAGTCGATTGTAACGTTAATCGAAGTTGGCTGAATGCTTTTTTTCGATCGCTATTTTTGAGATAGAGCTTGGCTAACTTAATTCGTAGAACAGCTTGGTCTTTCGGCTGCGCAGGAAGAATAACAATCGCTTCTCGAAGCTGATTAACTGATTGGTTGTATTGCCCTAACTGGTCATAGACCTCACTAAGCAGAACTCGAGCTTTCACATTTTCAGGTTTGACTTGGACAATTTTTTCTAACAGGGAAACAGCATCCTGTAACTGACCTGCATCGATCAATTCCTGAGGGGATTGTAACGGATCACATCCGGATGTTACAAAGAAACACAATGTAAGAGTGGAAAATAACAATCGCTTCATGAGTTACCAGACGATGTCTTCCGCATTAAAGACAGGTCCTTCATAACAGACTCGCTGAAACTCAAAACCCGCATTTGGTAAACGTACTTTACAGACACATCCTAAACAGACACCCAAGGCACATCCCATCCGATTTTCCATTGTAACCTGACAAGGTATTTCATAATCAACTACAATTTTCGTCACCACTTGAAGCATGCCATTGGGGCCACATGTGAAGATAATTGGATTTCGAAGTCCATTTTTAGTAGGTTTTTCTAAAACTGCTAAGAGAGAATCGGTGACAAAACCCTGATTACCAAAGCTACCGTCATCTGTTGTAATATGTATCTCAGCACCTATCTCTTCTAGATCTTTAATACTCAAAAGACGATCACTACTCATCGCACCAACCATAGCAATTAATCTAATTCCATTTAGCCGAAGTGCAGTTGCTAGTAGCATAAGAGAAGCGATTCCCGCACCTCCGCCGACAACAATCGCAGGGTCAGGTTCAACCGAAAGATCAAAACAGTTTCCTAGCGGACCTAGGACATTGATCTGCTGGTCTTGTTGACAGGCTGATAAGATTTCGGTACCTTTTCCGATAATTTGGTAAAGCATAGAAATCTCATCGTCTTTAATACTGTAAATCGTGAATGGACGTCGCAACAGCAAGTTCGATCCTTCATCAATTAAAACATGGATGAACTGTCCTGGTTTCGACTGAGCTGCAATCTTCGGACATTTGCAGCGTAGTAGAAAGTGGTTGGTCGCAATCTGCTCATTCGAAATGATTTTTGTGGTCGTATCAAACTTTTGAAGCAACGAAAATCACTCCTGGTTTTCTAGCTGAAGGACTATAGAAGATAGAAAAAGTTGCTACTATAGAATAGTAATAGTATATGCCTGATTCAAACAGAAAATCAATAGCACGTTGGAGAGGGTCATTTCCTTTTGTTTAAGTTACTAATAAAAGCAAGGATATCTGCTATGGCTTGATCAGATAACTTTTCTACACCCATAGCTGGCATTGTATATCCACCCGCTCGAACATAAGATGCAATCTTATGCAATCTTTTCTGCAAGTTAGCAGGTGGACGAGATTTAACTATTTGGGGGCCGATACCGCCTTTTTTGGGCTTAGCGTGGCAGCTTGCGCAAGCTCTGGCATAAATCTTCCATCCATTTTTCACATTGCCATTAATTTTAAGTATTTGGTTGGCGGCTATTTTTGATGCGTCCTTGCTGATACCTTGCAGTTTTACCTTTGGTGATTTCTTGTCAATCGATATATAATCGAAATAGGCCATTAGGGCTTTGGCCTGAGCTTCAGGTATGGCAGAAGGATCGATTTTGCTTTCCGGAATCCTTTGTAGGAAACGTTGATAGCAGAATCCTGCACCACCTGCGGCTCTTTCAAATATAGCAGGTGTAACCTTTGCCCATTGGGATTTTCCTCGATTTCGCACGCCAATGATACTGTGCCCTGTACGAATTTGTCCATCGGGTTCCTGTTCTTCGTCAAAATCTGCGTGACAAGTTGCACATGACATACCGCTGGCTTTATTTGAATCTATGGTTCCTCCGAAAGAAGGATCATGAAATAGTTCGCGTCCCAACTTTGCTTGCGGAGTGATTTCTGATTTAGCCGCTGTTCCCAAAAAAATCAGAAAAAGTATAAAACCCAAAAATGACAATTGACGCATGAAAATTCTCCTGAAAAATTCTAAGTATTATATTAGACAAAAACATCATAATATTATACAGAACAAAACCTGTTCTATAAAAGCAAAACAGTGTGATAAATCTCATGTTTGATGCTTTATTCCGGCAGATAAAAGATCGATTATTTGTTTCAGTGGCAAAAATGTTGGACATTCCACCAAATCTGATTACTGTGTTCAGTTTGATACTAGGCGGACTGACTATCGGTTTTGTTCTGCAAAAGCTCTATCTTGCGGCCCTGATATTCTGGATTCTAAACCGGATTTTTGATGGATTGGATGGAGCCATTGCCCGAATTCACCAGCGCCAGACAGATCTGGGAGGATATATCGATATCCTATCTGACTTTATCATCTATGCAGCTATTCCCATCAGTTTGGTCGTTAGTTCACCAACTATAGAACGATACTTTTGTTTGACCTTGATGATCTCCACTTTCTACGTTAACGCAGCTTCATGGATGTATCTATCCGCAATTTTAGAAAAGCAAAAACAAGGATCAAAAACAAGCAGTGAAGACACAACGGTAATTATGCCCACAGGGTTGGTTGGTGGTACGGAAACGGTTCTGATGTACTCATTATTTTTTATGATGCCTGAGCAAATCGCTATCTTGTTTTCTATTATGAGTATACTGGTGGGTCTGACAATCTGTCAGCGGTTAATTTGGGCAACGGTAAAATTGTGAGGAAACACTCAATTAGGAAGATAAAGGTCGTAGGGTTGATTTGTATAGTTGACATCTCCGAAATTAGACAGCAACGTTGGTGGTGTCCCACTCAATAGTCTACGTGCTACCAGTCGATTAAGCTCGGGCATTTGATCTTTGGAAAATTCTTCGATTTCCGACAGTGAAAAGTATCTTGCATCATCAATTTCACGCTGATCAGGAATCGGATTGTGGAAATCTATTGGTGTCAGTTGAAAAATCAGGTAGGTTGAATTATCCTTTTTATTTATCCGGTGTCGTACGCCCAGTAATCCATCCACTTTGGTTCGGATCTGTGTTTCCTCAAAAATCTCACGAATACAAGGTGCCAGATACGTAAAACTGGTTATGGTCAATTTTTAATTGTGCAACAGTGCAATGTCATGGGGTGAGAATGTTAGCTCGACTGTTTCTCCTAGATTATAAAGCTTGTCTGTTTTCAAATTTAAGGTGTTTACTTTGAGGATCTTGCTTTTGTTTATTGCGATTATATATTGGATTTGTGATCCTAGATAAGAAGTGGATTCAACCGTTCCCAAAATCCGATTTATGATTTTACCTTCTTTCGAAAACCTAATTAATTCGGGTCTAATATTGAATTCGACAAGACTTCCGATCGGTGGCGGTTGGCTGAAGAAATTTTGCCAACCGACTTGAGGATTTTTTATTTCGTCAGACGATAGTATCAACATGTCTTCGCTGACGTCAATTATCTTTGCTGAAAACAAGTTGGAAGTTCCTACGAAATCAGCCACAGATTTCGTGTAGGGTAACTCATAGATTTCCTTAGGTGTACCCTCTTGAATTATCTCTCCTTCTGACATTACAGCAATACGTGTGGAAGTAATAAGTGCTTCTTCTTGATCATGTGTGACGTAGATTGTTGTTATTCCAAGTTCACGTTGCAAGCGGAGCAATTCCTCTCGCATTTGAATGCGTAACTTAGCATCAAGATTTGATAATGGTTCATCTAAAAGTAACAAGCCTGGTTCGGTAACAAGTGTCCGTGCCAAGGCGACGCGCTGCTGTTGACCGCCAGAGAGTTGAGAGGGACGACGTTTATCATATCCTTCTAAATTTACCATTTTCAGGGATTGTTCAACTCGATCTTGAATTTCAGATTTGGCTGTTTTTCGTTCTCGCAATCCGAAAGCAATATTTTCGAAAACATTCATATGCGGCCACAAAGCATAGTTTTGAAAGACCATCCCTACGTTCCGTTTCCAAGGTGGTATGTCATTCATGAACTGATCGTCAAAGTATATTGATCCTCCATCGGCTGACGTAAAGCCGGCGAGCATGCGCAGTAAGGTTGTTTTGCCACAACCACTAGGTCCGAGAAAAGTGTAGAATTCACCTTTGGTAATATGTAGATTTGCATCCTTGACTGCATGCACATCACCAAATTGTTTTCTCAAACTTTCTGTACGAATTTCTATACTCTGGTTCATAATTTCCTAAGATCCTCAGCAATTTTCAGAGAACCAAGCAACATACTCGTTGGGTTGTTAATCTGAGTAGGGGTCGGTTGCATCTCGAAGCGCGTCACCCAGAAAATTAAATGAAATCACAACAAATAAAACTGGGATAGCAGGGAGAATCAACCATGGATAATGTAATAATACTGTTATACGCTGAGCTTCTTCGAGCAAAACACCCCAACTTGTCATCGGAGGACGGATCCCTAGACCAAGAAAGCTCAGTGTGGTCTCGCCAATAATCATGCCAGGAATCGAAAGTGTTGCAATGACTATAATATGACTATAAGATCCCGGCAGTAAGTGACGAGTGATAATATGCCAGTGGCTCCCGCCTGCCGCTCGCGCGGCCATGACAAATTCCTGTTCACGATAAGCTAGGACTTTTCCGCGAACCTGTCTAGCCAAACTCCCCCATCCGACTAGAGCCAGAATAACGGTGATGCCAAAGAAGACAACAATGGGATGCAAACCTGGTGGTAATGCCGCACCAAGTGCCATCCAGAGCGGAATAGTAGGAAAAGCCAATAATACTTCGATTAAACGTTGTATACAGATATCCACGCTGCCACCGAAATAACCTGAGGCAGTTCCCAGAATTGAACCTAAGATTAAGCTGATGAAGACACCAACTAATCCGACTGTCATTGAAACACGGCCACCATATATTATTCTTGACAACAAATCGCGTCCCATCCGATCTGTCCCCAACACAAACATAGGACCAGCAGATCCAATTAGGTGTCGTCTACCCTTCTGATCTTGGTAGAAAAAGTGGATAGGATAAGTTTGATTGGAATCAGGAGTAAACTCTAATTCCAGTGTTTCCGGATTTCTCACCGATTTAAGTTTGTACACGTGGAAGCCATATTCTGTTGAAAACCGAATTTTTTGTGGAGGGACATGGCGAAAATGCATTTTAATATCGTTATAGTGGTAGGGGGCAAAAAAATCGGCAGAAAAAGCAATAATATAAAAGGAAATCAGGATGGTGGCAGAGATAATTCCCATGCGGTTCTTACGAAAACGCCGCCAGATTAGTTGACGGTAACTGAGACTCGCTAGTTCGCTAGACTCCGGGCTATAATCGTTAGGCAAAGTTTCGTTATCTATATTATTTTGTTTTTCTCTGCTTTTTTTATCATTCATGTCGTATTCTCGGATCGGCCCATGCCAGTGCAATATCAGCCAAAAGGTTACCTGTGACCAGAAGTATGCTTTGCAACATGAGTAATGTTCCTGCCAGATAAACATCCTCCACGAGAAGGCTGCGAAGTAGTAACGATCCAACTGTTGGTAGACCAAGCACTATTGAGACAATGGCTTCTCCGGACAGTATGGCTGGAAGACTCATACCCAAAATACTGATCAATGGATTTATGGCTAAACGCGATGCATGTTTAATAACTACGATGGTTTCTTTGAGTCCCTTTGCTCGTGCAGTACGTACAAATGGTTGTCCTAATACATCAAGCAAATTTCCACGCATGATGCGCATTGAGTAAGCTGTACCGCTCAAACCGACGACAATGACAGGAAGCCAAAGGTGCTTCAGTAAATCCACTAATTTTCCTGTCGTCCAAGGCGCGCCTTCGTAATAAGACGAGAGCAATCCGAACAGCGGAATTCCAAAAACCTCAAACACAAACACCATTAGGGCTAGCGCAACAAGAAAAGTTGGTAGCGACATGCCAATGAAACTCAGTAAAGTCAAGAAGTTATCCGAAAATTTATACTGATGAGTTGCTGAATAAATGCCTAATGGGATAGCGATAATATACGTAAAAATTAATGCGGTAATAGAAATCAGAAGTGTTAGTAGTAAACGATCCCAAACCAGTTCACTAACTTCGACTTCATATTCAAAGGATTGACCAAATTCACCTTGAATAAATCCAGTAACCCACACAAAATATCGGATAACCATTGGCTTATCAAGCCCGTAGCGTTTTCGCAATTCATCGGCCATTTCCATTGAGCTACTATCACCGTATTGTTCCTCAAGTTCCTGTATTTTTCGATCAAGATAATCTCCCTTAGGTAGCTGAATAATAGTAAAGCCTATGATTGAAATTGCGATAAGAGTTGGGACAGCAAGCAGGATACGGCGTATGATATATGTTGTCATGGACGCTTCTCTTTAATAAAATATTGTTCCGGATAACTTGTTGCCGGTCCACTAATTGCCCATGGTCCCAAAATACCTGTACTCGGAACGTTACGGAACCGATTCTTGGAAATCACGAGTTGTGGAGATCGACCTGCTGTACCAAGATGAAATGGGCCTTCATCAATATGAATTTGAACTGCATCCCGAACATATTGATGTCTTTTCTGCAAATCACTTTCCTTCTTGATTTCATCGTAAAGATCAAGTAGCTTCTTGAGGGGGCCCGTCGGTGGTTCTCCCTCTTTTCCACCAGTTTCATACCATTTGCCAACCCTTGGGTGCCAATATTTGGGCAGAGTAGGGAACACCCAATCGGGATAGGTAAACAAATCCATTTCAGCCTCGCCATGCATGCTAACTGTAAATTCCCCCAGATTGCGTCTTAGACTGAGCTCGGATCCAGGTGGTGTATTAATAACAATCTTGATTCCTAACTTCCTCCAATCTTCGGCAATAATTAAACCAATATCATTTTCCTGACTACTCTGCTTTGAGCTTGGCATATCGATGACTATAGTAAGCTTTTTACCATCAGGCCGAAGTCGATTCCCATCTTTATCTCGCTTCGTTAATCCCATTTCGTTCAACAAATTGTTTGCTTCTTCAATATTGAAATCTGCGTCTGCTTTCTTCCATCTTTCAAAAAGTTCCTGCCCCATTGCATCAGTAAAGTGCCAACCTTCTTGGCTTACCGTTGCTGCTTGTGCTTGCAACAGACCACGCCAAGCAATTTGATTGCACTTGTTTCGATCAATACCTAGCGCTAGAGCTTTACGGAAACGTTGATCCCGCATCAGTTTACGTAGTACCGGATCTGGATCGGTCCAATTGAGTAAGATTGCTGGTTGTGCTCCGGCTGTTGTTTCCCACCTTAAGACTTTATAGTCCCCACGTTTTTGGCCTTCTATGTACAAAGCCAAGTCTCTTATCTCTACTTCTCTAAACTGACAGTCAATCTCACCTGCGAGGATTTTTAAGACCCGAACCTGCGGATCCGGCACAAGACTGGTTTTAACTTTATCAATGTACGGCAGTTGTCGACCTAGTGAATCAACCGCATAATAATATGGATTTCGCTCAAATTCGACCCGGTATCCACC
>Ga0066834_10000049_pt1 | contig 47246 bp, 32 predicted proteins | sample ETNtaG_30_FD_66729 | JGI IMG/M metagenome (GOLD analysis project Ga0066834, IMG submission 66729) | Marine microbial and viral communities from oxygen minimum zone, Eastern Pacific Ocean - ETNP201306PF43B | ecosystem: Environmental > Aquatic > Marine > Oceanic | place: Pacific Ocean: Eastern... | reverse complement strand
TCGGAATTACTCGAGAGTTTAAAAACTGGAGATGATGTCTGGGTGGGTGTTGGTCTGGTTCGATCAAAGGAAGGGCACGAGGCGATGTCATTCCAGTTTCTTGATCCAACGGAATTAAAGGGTGGAAGGTTAGTCCAATTGAAAAAGTACTACAAGTCCAAAATACGGGGTTCTGGACGTAACCAATTAAGTCACTTAATGATGTAAGAGAGCATTCGCTTTACGAACAAGGTCTGGGTTTCTTGAAAGTTTTTTAGTTGCATCGATGAGTTCTGTATGATGTGAAACCATCTCCTTTTCGATCTTTTGAAGTCGTTCCATCAAATATGGCTGATTTCCCTCATTAATTGAATCTATAACAATTGAGGTCAGATAGATATAAAGACTATCTGATTCTGTCCCCTCCAGTTCGATAGCAATCTCGAATCCATCGTTAAGATCGAGTTCTTCTGTGAAAACCCTTTTCTCGTTTCGCTCAAGAATTTCAAAAATTTGGTCAAGATTAAGATTGGGAAGCCCCTCTACAATCTGATCAAGGTCCACGGTTTTCTCACAGATTGACCGACCAAAATCAACCATAATAAAATGATGCCACTCTTGAGTACTCATATTTTCCCAAAAGGTAGCAGCTCGTACATCCAATTCACCTAATATGAGTGATAAATTTGCGTATAATTTGGCGTGTCTTAGTTCGAGATCCTTACAAGTATCAAAAACTTCGTTTAAAGTCATGGCCAATTCTCCCCAAGATCAAAATTCCTGAAAAGTTTCTAAAATAGAAATGAATTACACTAAAAGGGATGAAATTACGATAAGTCGGGAACTAAATGTCCAATATCTATGTCAATGGAGATACGTAATTACAATTTGATTCAAGGTGTGGGTATGAAAAAATACATTGATACCGTATGACCAACTCCACTTACCCACAATTTAGTGTTTGGTCCATTTTACTTGTTAATCAAGGTAGGAATAAAATACCCACAACGTCACCAGCATTGACACTGTGCAAGGATATTATACTCATTTTAATTTACCATTACAACTATTAGTGAGATCACCAATAAAATTTACAAGTTTCTTAAAGGAAATAAGTGATAAAACAACAATAAGGTATTTAATCACTTATTTCTAGTTTATGAACCAGAGAATCCACCGTAGGTTGGATTCGATAATGACGATGGTCGAACGAAGTGAAACTAATACTGATGGGATAATTGACTTGAGATCAGGAAAGGAATATTGGGATCCGAAGGTATTTATGAGAGAGAAAAATAGACACCCTCGACTGAAATCGGAAATTTATACGTTTTGGTGGTGTGCCTAGTCGACTTGAGATTACAGATTAGTGGAGTTCATCCACTAGTAATTCCACACAAGCAATATAGTTAATAAACGGATACAAGCCTGTCTCCATACTTAATATCCTTCCACTTCACAAAACAGGTAAGATCTTTACTGAAAAATCGATTCTGGATAGAATCAAAGTGAGATTAGATCAGGATTTTGAAATGATGGGGGAAGATTCTATACTTGATTTTGTTCAAACGGTTCTTGGAAATACTAATTAACAGGTGGGAATTCGTAAATTAGATAGGGTGGTAGTCTATCGGATAGGTTTTTTAGAGATAGGGGGTAAATACACTGTCTAAAAAAACACACCTAATTATGACAATACCCACAACGAAAGCCAAATGATGAATCACTACATAAGTCCAATTCACTTCTTTGTTTTTCATCTCACGAATCTATCCAAAATACTAAATAGTATCCTTATCTTTTTCCTTTCCTATCATTGGCGTCATCCACTTTTTTCCTATAAAAAAAGCAAGTCCGAAAAAAAAGATGCAAAGTAGACGATCGAAATTGTGATAATCAACCCATCCAAAATGATCACTAACAAAAATAAAGACAGCAATTATAGGACATATAAACGATATAATTATCAGTATCTTTTGAGACATTTAACCTCTGATTAATTTATTGTTAATACTTTAGAATGGATTTCAGTACCAATCAAAATCGAAATAGCAGAAAACGCAATAATTCCTCCATAAGTTCCAAAAACGATACCGATTATTATAAATTAAAGTACGTATTACCCAAAAAATGGGATTCTCCGCTCTAACTGAAATACGGTTATTCAAACACTCTCGACATTCAAACCAAATAACCTATGAACCAACTTCATTTGGATTCGACCAATAATTTCTGATTCTGGTTTTATTGTTTTAGAAGTTCGTTGAGAAGTAGAAAAATCATGTTTTGTAGAATGTTCTGGAATGGTGAGTTTTATTGGATTCTGTTTGGTATCAATATTACTATTTATCTTTCGTTTTCTTCTACCAATTGATATCAATAAAAACAGGCACAAATACATACCTATTTCAGATATTTACACTTATAGATACTCTATGGGGTTATACGGTCATAATCTGTTCTTCTGGCGGGTCTGTTTCCATACCCATCTTATTATCAATACTTTCTAATAATTCAACCACTCTATCGATTTTCCAATACAATTTTTTGGTTATACGAAAAAGACCTATTACTAATACTATAAATCCACAGATAATCAGTAGTTCGAGAAATGACATTTATCCTTCTCCTTTCAGAATATTGGGAAAAAATAAGAGACTATACAGAACATCGGCCTAATTTAAAAAAACAAGTAACTACAAACAGAAATAAAATTCTATATCATAATCGCATAATCAATTCTCCGGATTCGGATTATTTCCCTAAATGAAAATTATGTGATCTCTCCAATCTAGGGTTTCATCAACTATGTTAATAGGTTTCTCGTATTTCTGACTCCCAATCCAACCATGACCTTGATACATCTGCATCTGAACTTTGTCCTTGAAGATGTATGGATAATTTTCGATAAAGTACTTTGTATTCTCCATAAGAGGTTGTGTTTCTTCTGTTGATTGAGAATGAGTTTGAGGAAGAAGGTCTATAAGGGTATCCAGAAAATGAGGATGTAGACTCCTATTCTAATACAAGTCTCTCTTTAACAGGTTCGATTGTTGACAGTATGGACCGGTAATGTCCCTCCAAACCGCTATGTGGTGATTACTACCAAAACCATACAACATACAAAGGCATTTGAACAATTACGCTCAGGATTGACCAGTAGCTGCCACTAACTACATCTCCCAAAACCAATCCTAAGAAGAAAGGTAATATCCGCCGGTACAAACGGGCACCACCATACTTGAGGAAGCAATATTTAAGACTTGAAGAGATGGCGAGTGCAAACCAGAAATGATCTAAAGTACCTCCATTGATACCTGTTACATAACCCACTGGATGAAACGGCCACCAGACACATTTGAGTCTCATGGCTCCCAGAAACATGGTGAATGTAAATCCGAGAAGAATTGCCAGTGTTCCGTACAGGTCAGAAGGACGTGGAGACTGCAGCCAACTGGCAAGTTGCTGATATGTGGATTGTCCAGGTCCCAATACCTGTCCAGGAGCGTCAACTGCAACTGAGGCACCATACCTATACAATGCGTAAAGGTAAATTGAAAGGGCCGAAAAGACAGCTGGTATGATGGTTAAGGCGATAACCCAGATTAATCTTTTATGACCAATCCCAGTGTGGTGTGCCAGTTTAAAACCTTCAAGCTGATGTGGCATTGGATGACTCCGATTGGAACCATTGAACCATGAAAAAAGCGAAAAAACGACAAGATTATTTGTTCCAAATGGACGTGTCCCCACAATGGTCATCAGGATTGTTTGCGGATTAACACCCCCCATGTTGTGTACTGGAGGACCCAGTTCAGCTCGAATACGTGTTACCGTTACAGAGATAATCACATATAAACCAAAAAACAGTAAAAATACCCATGTCGACATTCCTGCCCAACGACAAATGACATAGAGAAGTAAAAAGCATATAACTGTTCCTAACGCTGCCGTTCGATAGCGCATCGGTTCCATTGAATCGTCAATGATTGTGAACATACCAATAATCTTTTTTGCAATTTCCTGAAAGTGTTTTCGACCTATCCACAACACTATTACAAAAATCGCGATTGTTGCCCCCGCTGCTTGATGAGGTTGAAAAGGATAGTAAGGAATTGTATAAAATCCCGCTGCTTTTCCACCAATGAATTGTGCTTTACGAATCCAGTAGAAAAAAACTGTTGAAAAACTCAAATCTAACGGTAACAGAAAACACAACCCAATCATGAACAGTCGGAGATGCAGGTAAGTTGTCCCGATTGAGTTCCACGGTTCGTTTTTTAACCACAGCGATAAATCTGCAGTCTTTTCACGTATTGGAATAAGTGGAACAACAGGATAAAGGAAATTTAAGCCATTGATAATTTCGATAATCACGGCAATGAAGAATCCCAACCACATCCCGCGATGAAGGAAAAACTGGGTGCCATGAGTGGTCATATCTAATGGAAGCTGGACTATTGGATATGGCAGTTTTTCTTGTTCTATCCACCGACGACGTAGAAATACATTCAGAAATGCCGTCAATAAAAAAATGAGGGATGCAATTGCTGTCCAATTCAGAATCGGTATAATCCAATAACGCAAGTAACCTTCAGTAAAAAAATTGCTACCTCCTTCATAAAAAGGTCGGATCATATTGACCTGTTCCACTACTAGCCATTTCGGTAGGTGTGGTTGGAGAATCTGCACCCACTCGTTTTCTGCTGTAGCAAACCAAAATGGATGCGCGAACAATCCCATCAAGCTAACCATATTATCATGAGCAATGACTGAAGTTGTGGTTGCTAGCATGATGTAGATAACCAGCAGTTCCGTCTGGCTTAGCCCTGACCTAGAGGAAGTACGTTTCCAAAGTGTGTTGAGTAGAGCAATGATAAAGACAATGAAAATAACATTCATGGGAATGGAAGTAGCGGAAAAGTGGAATCCATGCCAAACCATTTCGACCATTGCAATCCAATAAGCATTGATAGGTAAAAGGATGCAGCCCAACAGAACAGCACGCAAAGTGACAGGTGGTGAAGCGAGATTTAGTCTGGACAGATCCGACCTGTAAAACGAAGGAGATGTAAGTGAACGCGTGGATTTTCTCTTCATTGAACTATAGTCGAATCAGACTTCCGAGCCTAAAAGCAATCATTCTGTTAAAAGGTCTGGCATTGATTATCGAAGGTCATCGAATTGTTTACCATACAAATCCAAATAACAAATACTGTAATCATCCCACACTCCTATCCACGATTATATTTGTCATTGAATCCAGTGGTCATCGTTGGTGATGAATTGTCATTGATAACCTTTATCCCACAATCAAAAACCATATCCTTCTGATATCTTCTAAAGATGGTAGTCCATATTGTGGAAATCACTGGAGGTGAAATCTTCTACTTCAAAACACACTAAAGTACAAAAAGGAAATAAGCAGTAAAACGGCAATAAGATATTTAATCACTGATTTCAAACTCACGAACTAGAATCCACCTTTAAATAATCTTTTCTTGATGTCTTTCAATTGATCGTCATTCAAGATTTTAAGTGCAGTTTTTGTCTTGGACGTACTATACACAGTATTCCTTTCTGACGTGGAGATTTCCCCTTTATCGTGTACCTTGTAGAATCCATCATCAATGAATCCCATATCCAACTCCCCTAGATATTCAAAATCTGTTGGGAACGAGGATAGGATTGTTAATTCTTCTATGGTCGGTTTTCTCTGAATTCCATCTTGGATAAAAAAACATTGATGGGCTTTTAGTTATGGTATACGGTAATGATTCTGGAACCGGAGAGAGAAATGATGAGAGGATTATTCATCATTTATAGTCTAAGAATTCAGTATAAACTTGATCTAACCTCTTGGTTCTTGATTTCACATCTTTTTCTTTCCCATGTGACACATAATCAATCCCATGTATTACTGAATAGAAAAGTAATTTCTATTTATCATAACCTGTAACCTCAATTATGGTGTCCAGTATCTCTGGTTTCAGTGATTGTTCGTAGTAAGTATTGGCAAAATCGAACTCCTTATCACCAAACATCCCTTTTTCAAAATCGATAAAGTATCTTTTCCCCTGATAAAGTAGGGAATTACCAAACCATAAATCACCGTGTAGAAGTGAAAAGCCATCTACTTCAGGACACATGGACAGGACACAATCGATATACTTTTGGTCTGATACCCTTTGGGAAAACCGAGGTTGATTATGTCTAACCCTATTGTGAAGATACGAAGACCAACTTTGGTGGTTCAATCTATTCAGATGACCACATTTGTCAGAGTAAATCTGATGAATTTTGGTGCCTGACTGAAATAGTTTTGGTACATTCCGATCAGAATGGGATTCGTGTTCTCCAGGTAAAAAGGACTCTATTGAATAATAGAGATCATTCCACTGATTAGATTGAATTGGTATGGGTGAGATACCGAGACCTTCCAGACATTTTAGAATCTTGAAGTTGTTGATGATCGGTTGTTCTTGACTGCAAATTCTTAGGACATAGTCTTGCTCCTCGAAGTGAACCTGAAAGACAAAGGCACGTCCACCTCGTTTGATGCTCTTGAATTGGAAATCCTTCGACCCAAATCCCTGTTGTAGGATATTCTCGACCATTTTCTTGGCCATTTCAGTTATTCCTAGTATTCATAACCACAGTTCGGACAATGGTGTTTGAGAGATAGTCATCACCTCCCATCTCTTTGGGTAGATTGGAAGGTAACACAATTAATTTATCTTTCTCGAAGTTATACTTTTTCAGCTATCTTCTAAGTTTCATCTTGATTGCGGATTCGTCATAATTTCATTCACTGGGTAGAACAGTTAATTGACCGGGTAAATTGACTTCAAATTCCAACATATCCATATTCCCCTTCTGTAGTCAATTTGTTGTAATCTTGGAAATACCTTGATTTGAGATTGACTTTGGGATTCAGTTCTTTTCAAAGTTTGTCTATAATTCTGTTTCAAGTCCTGTCAGGATTGTTCTTCCTGTTCCTGATTATTCAGAAGACTTTTCAACCTAACTGTTTCACTGAATCAGTTAGTTCCAAGATAATAGTGCTGGACATGTCGTTTGGACCTTTCCAGTTCTATCTTGAGGATTTCCTTAATGCCACTGATGGTCAGTTTCTTCATTTCAGGATTTTCTCGGATTAAATTATATAGAAACTGTGTTATGGTATTGAACTGTGTTATGATATTGAGGTGAAATGATAATATTTTGGATTGATCCAAGATACCACAACCCAAAGATAATTGAAACTGTCCGAATTCAAGTAAGGGTTGAAGATCGAAGGGAACTGCGGAACGAGAAAGGTAGGAACTACCCGTTATTACGGTGAATCAGATAAGGGTTTTTCATGATACGAAGTGTGTCCTTCAGTGTATCCAAAATGGATAAATGGGTAAGAACTTGTATGATGGAATTGAGGTTACCCTAGTCTATGACTGGATTCGCAAAAAAACGCAAAAAAATGGGATAGTTATTCTTGGACTTGTTACCAGTACCTTTGTCATAAATACGTATATTTGCTGGTCAGTATTCCCCGTTTTTACCGTTGGAATGGGCAAAATTGATACTGTTACCCGGTACTAGCCCCCATTTACATTGGTACGTATGTGGTTTATACGAACAATAATTAGACGCACCACATAATTTTTATTTTGTAATCACGTTATGAGGTTACAAAATCGTACCTGTTTCCAAAGAGCTTAAACGACTGTTACTTTCAAAATCGACCTGAGGATATTGTAGGAGGTAAAAATGTCAGCTTCTAAACCACGACTTATTGCCGAAGTGTTTGAGCATCTCAATTTCGGTGGAAGACGTGGTTATGTCATTAAACCCATTGTTTCCAGCACCGATATCGGGTTTCAAGATAACATTTCTTCTGTCAAAGTTTACAAGGGACCGGGCTTCGATGCCAGTCCCAACTATAAACTGATTCTTCATGAACATTGGAATTTTCAGGGCCGGCAATTGGTTTTGGGACCTGGATTCTATCCTAATATTCATGACATGATTTATAACTTCAAAGATACGATTTCTTCTATTAGTTTCGGTTCGGTTCTGAGAACATCTGGTCCCGAATGGGGAACAGTACCATTGATTGTGGAGTGTTACGAACATGCCGAATTCAGTGGTCGTAACATCACCGTTTTGCGTGATGTGTCTCACACTGGCAGCTTGGGGTTACACGATAGCATCTCTTCCGTTCGTATTATTAAAGGTCCCGATTTTCCTGCCCAAGGAGCTGAAGTGACATTTTTTGAGCATGTTGATTTCGAGGGTTCCAAACTGACAATTCGTATGGAAGCCACGGATCGTAAGAAGGAAATCCCTAATTTCCATTATTTGCCACAGAAATTCAATGATGTTGTATCTTCAATCAAAATAGAAGGATGGTCGTCTTCAGCTGAGTTTACCGATATGGTGTTTGAGGATGAATTTATTGATAATAGTATGCGCCCGGAATGGCGATGGGAAGATCCTCAAGGCGGAGGTCATTGGACTGAACGTCAAGGGTATTTGGAAATGCGTGCTGAACCGGGACAAGACTTGTGGCATGGGAAATCAGGGAACTTGGATGCCCCACGTTTGCTCTTACCAGTGGAAGGAGATTTTACCGCTGAATGCAGGATACGTTTGTCCGCGGACATGAAGGAGCATGGAGGATTGATTGTCTGGAAAAATCCGCAGGCTTTTGTCAGGTTGGAAAAAACATCAGGACCACATGCCTTTCGTGGTGACATCCGGTTTGAAAGACATGTTAATGGAGTATTTACGCTGGTTGGACGCGGAAAAGGAGTTAATCAACGCATGTCACAGTTAGGTCCAATCCCTGTCCGGTTTACTGAACTTTACTTAAGATTGGAAAGGAAAGGCCATCAATTTACTGGGTATGTCAGTGATGATGGTATTCGTTGGATTGGTTGCGGACAAACCAATGTTAGTATGGGGGATCCAGTTGAGGTAGGACTTCATGCTCTGTGTCCAGGTAATATCCCACCCACACTGACACAATTTGAGTATTTCCGCGTGTTCAAGCGGAAAGGAGAGTTACGAGAACAACGTTTGTTATCAGGAAATGTTCAAGCCTCAACAGAGCAGGATTTCAGAAGAAGACAACAATTGGAAAGAAATCGTGCTATTCGTGATCTTCATTGATCAATGCCTGTTTCCTGCCATTCGACTGAGAAAAATAATGTAGCAAGACGGGTTAAAGATAGTCAGAATAGTAGAGAGAAAACGTTATACTTGCTAGGACTCCCAGTTCTCTGGTTCTGTCACATATTGTTCCAATGCCACTTTAACCTTTGAAAATACGCCCGGCCAATCTCCAACCTCGTGTTGTCGAAACAACTTCATCTTAGGGTACCATAATGTATCCTCCCGATTCAGCATCCACCTCCAATCTGGAATATAAGGTAGTAAAGTCCAGACGTTTTTCCCCAAAGCTCCAGCCATATGTACGGTTGTATTAGACGTCGAAATGATAAGGTCTAGCGCGGATGTCTGTGCCGCAAAGTCATCAAGATTTTCCAATGGTACTATTTCTTCTTCTGCGTACATAAAAACGTTATCCTTATCAGCACAATATTCCTTGATTTCTTTATCAACATTTCCATATTGTAGATTAATAAAGTAACAATCTTGCAGTGACAGAATTGGCGTCCAATCGTCTAGCGAAGTGCTCTTTTCTTTTCCTGTATACTGGTTAACACTTTTCCATGAAATACCAATCAGCAGTTTATCTCCAGCTAATTTTTTATATTTTTCTCTAAGTTTTTTTGTTTTTTCAGGACAAGCTTGCAGATATGGATTTACTTTTTGTTGGAAACTGTCTGTGTCAGGTCTTAACCATCGGCCCAAACTACCCATCGGTATTTGGTAATCAATACCAATGTCTAACAGTTGAGTATCCGGAAGATTGTGTCGAGGGAAAAATTGAATGTTTGGAAATGAGCGTTGGAATAGAGTGACTAGGCGCAGATCACATTCAACCATAATCTCAGCTTCCAGTTGCAGGAGGTCAGTGAGTATGCTAGTGAACATGATTTCATCTCCAACGCCTTGTTCAGCCCAAACCACTATGGATCGACCTTTCAGGTATGATCCATCCCAAACTGGCTGAGGGAAATTTCTGTGTTCAAAAGGGAAATCTTCACATAACCATCGCCATTCGCATAACTCCCACCCTTTTTCAAAATCGCCTTTTTGTAGGAGAAGCATGCCGAGGTTTTTGTGACCTTCGGCAAACTGTGGATTGATAATAATAGCTTGGTTATAGGCCCAAACTGATTTTTCAAGGTCTCCTTGGGCATGTAGGGAAGCACCAAGATTGTTATAAGCTTCTGAGTTGTCCGGTGAAATCTCGATGGCTTGGTGATAAGCTGCAATAGCTTTTTCGAATTCCCCTTGCTTGTGTAAGATTACACCTAGATTGTTATGAGCTGTGGCGTAAGTTGGTTTGCTTTTGATAGCTTTTTGGCAAGCTCGAAATGCTTCTTCCAAATGCCCTTGATCTTTTAGTACTACCCCAAGGTTACTGTATGCTTCAGCATAATCAGGTTGGATTTGTAAGGCTTTCTGATAGACTTGAACCGATTCTTCCAACTTGCCTTGGTGATGGAGGACATTCCCGAAATTGTTATAAGCTTTGGCATAATCAGGCTGGATTTGTAAGGCTTTCTGATAGGCTTGAACCGATTCTTCCAACTTGCCTTGGTGATGGAGGACATTCCCGAAATTATAGTATGCTTCAGCATAATCAGGTTGGATTTGTAAAGCTTTCTGATAGGCTTGAACTGATTCTTCCAACTTGCCTTGGTTTTGTAAAGCATTCCCCAGATTGTTAAAGAATGGGGCTTGGTTTGGATCCGTGGCTATGGCCTGAGTGATTAAGTCGATTGCTAATTGGTACTTGTTCCTCTGATAGGCGATAATACCCAAAAGGTGAAATGCATCAGCATTTTGAGGGTCATCTGCTAGTACTTGTTGATATAATTTCTCTGCCTCTGACAATTGTCCTGTTTGGTGATAAGTGACAGCCTGCTGCAACTTAGTGGTGATGTCAGGTTTTGGACTAAAAGCTTTTTTATGATCGTTATCACCTTGTTGTTTTTCTTTAGTCATGGAAAGGAATTCCTATTTCTTTAATCCTCTGAGACAAAGGATATCTCCTCCCTCAATTAACCGATCAACTTTGGTCATCAGAAAGTTTAACCGGAGAACTTCCATTGCCACCTGCCAGGTTTCTGTTAGTGTCCTTAATTATGAGAAAGGTTTAAGCCAACTCATACCTCTTTTAATAGATATTGAAAGTTGTACCTGCATCATGTGGAATGCGTTGATCCTTAAATTCAGTAAAAGTCAACGAATGAAGATAGCTTTTTGAGTGGACAGAGAGTATTTCCTCCAGATGTGTCATAGGGATATTACCCATTATTGCTTGTGTTACTTGGTTAGAATACAACTATTTCTGTTAACATCAATCCTTACGGGTCAAAGGAACAAAACGAACTGGCATTATTCGTTTTGTCTTTACCGACCCATCCTTGTCTTTACGAACCAGTGTCAAGTTTTGTACTTGAAATCGTCCGCCAACGGGAATACACATAACCCCTTCAGGTTTAAGTTGTTGCACTAGCGGAGGGGGGATATGATCGGGAGCTGCTGTGACGATAATTATGTCATATGGTGCATTTTCCTTCCAGCCGAAATAACCATCTCCGATTTTGACTGTTATGTTTTGATACTTCATATCATTCAGTCGTTTTTTTGTACGTTTACCGAGTTCTTCGATAATTTCAATCGTATAAACGTGACGAACAAGTTTTGACAGAACAGCTGCTTGATATCCTGAACCGGTGCCGATTTCAAGCGCTTTGTAATCTTTTTTGGGTTTAAGTTGTTCAGTCATGTAGGCCACAACATAGGGTTGTGAAATTGTCTGATCATAACCTATTGGCAATGGACTATCCATATAAGCACGAGACCATAATTTTCGGGGGATGAATCTGTGACGGGGAACATGGAGCATAGCGTCCAAAACCGCTTCGTTTTTGACACCTACTCGACCACCTGAAACGTGTCGAGAATCAATTTGAGTCGTAACCATATGCCTTCGTTCCAAACGATATTTGTCTTCTGCACTATAGCTGGGATCATTTGCAGAAATGAATAAAAGAACCCCGATTAGCAATACATAAGGACTAAAAAAATTCAATTCCATGATACTCTTCACTAATTTTTTTATACATGCATGATAGTAGGATTAAATAGCAAATTAATCAAAGAAAATGTAGGGGGATTACGCACTGCCGATGATAATTAAGATTATCCCCCCATCCAAACTGACAGTAATCTTTACAGCCAATTAACTCCTTAGTATAATTCTATTTAACTATTACATCAATAATTTGAGATTAGAAAGGATACATTATGAGTCAACCTTTGAAAGACTGTGTGGCGATTATTGTAGGTAGCAGCAGCGGCATGGGCAAAGCCACAGCCATTACTTTTGTCGAAGCTGGAGCGAAAGTTGTTTTGGCCGCTCGTCGCCAAACGGAACTGCAATCATTAGCGTCGGAACTTGGAGAGAACGCGATTCCTTGTCCAACAGATATACAGGATACCGAGCAGGTAGAACAATTGATGAAGTTAACCCTAAACCATTTCGGACGAATTGATATTTTGATCTATGTGACTGGGACGAATATCCCTGACCGAAGTCTTAAAATGTTGTCGGATCAAACATGGAATATGATGATTCAGACGAATCTGACAGGAGCATTTTACTGTACCAAGGCTGTATTACCAAGCATGCGTCAACAGGGGAAAGGACTTATTATCTATATTTCAAGTGCCGCTGTGCAGTTCCCTGATACTTCCGGTGTTTCGTATCAAGCCAGCAAACATGGGTTGGTGGGATTGGCTCATGGTACATTCAAAGAAGAAAAGGAAAACGGTATCCGTACATCAATGATCTTCCCCGGTTTAACGGACACACCACTTGTATTGCAACGTCCGGTTCCAACACCACCAGAAACCGTAGCCAAAGCGTTACAACCACAGGATGTAGCGGACACATGCCTGTTTGTGGCTTCACTTCCAGAACGGACCTATATTCCTGAGTTAGTATTAATGCCTGCCGGCTTGGCTTAGAAACGTTGGTTTAGATAACATAATCATTGTCTTCAAGACATGGTGCTCCAGATAGTTTCATGTTCAAAAGTGAAATTATGGCAACGTGTTTATGCATTTTATTGTCTTTTCTCAGACGTTGTTATTGAAATCAATACAATTTTTCAATTCGTAGTGGACTTTTCTCTCTGTTTTTAGCAACTATTTGGGTATGTATATCCTGACCAAGGAAAATCAAATTTTGATTACCAGCTTCAATCCCTTCAATAATTGCATGAGTTGAATTTAAGCCGCCTAACCACCAGCGATTGTCAGTGATATAAACCAGATCGGAGTTTTTGGCATTGAGTCCATCTGCCAGAGATTGGGATATCGACACCAACGGCAGTTGATGTGCACCTGTTCTGGTTATTTCTTCATCCAAAGTTACCGGCAAAGCAAAATCGCATTGGCTTTTTCTCTCTTGGCCGGCGGATCCTTTATACCGTTCCAATGCTTTTTCAATTGTTCCCCAAACGTATCCGTTTTGCTTCTCAAATGGTTCTGGAGACGTGAAAAAAGTGGTTATGAGTCCAATTACGGTGCTGGTAGACAACCCATAAAAGGCACGCATAAATTTGTACTGGCTCATGCCAGAAAAAATACTGTCCCCAGATGATTTTATCGGAACACCGTGTGCGAAAGGGCTAATGACTTCTGGTAAAAACAGTGACAGAACGATCGCCCCCATTCCACCGATTAAGGTATATAAGGCTGCTTTCCGAGTATAACGACGCCAAAAAACACTAAATAAGAGCGTGACAACTAAAGGTGGAGTAACAGCAGCTGTAAAGGCTCCATGAGCTTCGTAGATTGTTTTGAAAGACATAAATACTGGAACCAAGAGGACGCCTAGCAATGCAACCGAAACTGAACTCCATCGAGCAACTTTCAAAAGTTTTCTTTCAGATGCATTAGGGTTAAATATCGGCTGATATACATCGTTAACCACAATAGCCGCTATGGCGGTGATAAGTGTATCTACCGTTGACATTAAGGCCGCTGTCATGGTGGCTAGAATCAACCCAAAAACGCCTGGTTTACTCAGGAACTCAGAGGCAACGAAGAAAGCTTCGTCTGCTCTGATATTTGGTGGTAACATTCCTGCATGAACCAGTGCTTTTGCAACCCATCCTCCTGAAGCAACTACAATTGCTGCAACCGGCATCAGAACTAGTACCACTACTAATATGGCTTTCCTGCCGTCCATCATCGATTTTGCTGACATGAACCTCATGGCGAATCCTTGGTTTAAAAAAAAGAACATCGCTGTGTTGGCCATGCCGTCTTGCCAAAATATTCCGACACTTGGAAAGGACGGGTCTGAATTGAAATTGGGAAAAGCTAAGCGGTGTGTACGAGGGAGATGTCCCCAGAATTGTTCCAACCCTCCAAGATAATTAATCCCCAAAAATAGGATCAGTATTCCAGTTGTAAGTAGCATTATCCCTTGAAAGAGATCAGTCATAATTACACTGGTCTGTCCTCCTGCCGTGACGTAGACCGCAGATATTGCTGCTACCAAGATTGCTGAGGCTATAATCGGCCACCCTAGCAAGATATTTAGTACTTTTCCCATGGTGAATAGGTTCACGCCAACATAGCCGATCAGGTAAATCAAAATATAAGCCGTGGCCCACCTGCGTACCGGTTGATCAAACCTTTTTTCAAAGTATTCAGGAATAGAAGTCAACCGAGAAAAATACATAATGGGAAGCCAACCAAATAGGAGTAATGGAAGCCACATCCAGTCATTGAAATAGGTTTGGCTGCTACCTAACCCATAGGTATAGGCAACGCGACTGTATTTGACAAAGCTGTATGAACCGATTGTTGTCGCCACCAGACTGAAGGTAATGAGCCACCATGAGAACCGCTGACCACCGAAGAAAAAATCCTTTAAGGTTTTCTGCCTGCGGCTAAACCTGGTACCAATAATCAGAATCATGATGAAATAGGCGACCATGATTCCATAATCCAAAGGAGTTCCCAAAGTGGATTTTCTGGTTTCACTTCCAGTGTAAGGTACAGCATCCAATTCAGTCATGGGTGCAAATTGTAAATAGCCGTGAAGGACAAAGAAAAATAGGAAAGTGGCCAATAAAGCCAACAGATTTTTCAACTTGCCATTGGAGGCACCGACATACCCTTGCTTAAACGCGTAGAATAACCCAATACTGAATACAATCAACCCTATAGAATACTGATAAATGAAATGGCTCATTTTATGCCGTATCTCCAATAATGTCTTATTAGATCAACTTTTTGATTATTATCTTGAAACACTCTGGATTTTAGCACTGTTGGTCGAGACACCGCAACTGAAAAGGAGTGTCAATGCCAATACTATTTTGCCTCAAAAGTGTCCGAAACGGGGGAGATCTTGACACGAAACTTGACCTGTGATAAACTTGACTTTCCGTAGTTCCAAACCTGTCGGGGCGTAGCGCAGTCTGGTTAGCGTGCATCGTTCGGGACGATGAGGTCGGAAGTTCAAATCTTCTCGCCCCGATTGTTCCAAATTGGATAAATAAACAGATAACGCAGCAATGTTCGAAATTGCTGCGTTATCTGTTTGTCTAGGCTTAAAGATGGCAGTCCAAAAGACAGAAGCTATTGTTATTCGATCCTATCCTCTGAGTGATTCGTCAAAGATTTTGACATTCTATACCAAAGAGTTTGGAAAAGTTCGTGCTGTTGCTAAAGGAGCTAAAAACACGAAGAGCAAATTCAGGGGTAATGTTGAACTGCTAAATCATGGTTTGTTGGTTTTTTTCGAGAAGCCTAATCGGGATTTGCAGAATGTTAATGAATTCGATCTCATCAATTGCTTTGATCAATTGAAACAGGATTTTGACCAAACAACTTATGCTTGCTATTGTAGCGAACTTGTAGATGCAATTGAATCTGAAGGTGGTGCTAACCCGGATGTTTTTGATTTGTTGATTTGTGCGCTCAAAACATTACCGTATGCTAAAGACATCCCACTTTTTGCTAGAATGTTCGAACTTTGTTTGCTGAATGAAACTGGCTATATGCCACTTTTTTCACATTGTATAGCTTGTAGTCAACCTTTGACAGATGTCCCCGCTAGGTTTAGTGACCGATTAGGCGGGTTAATTTGTTGGAATTGCCGAAGTCAGGATTTACATTCAATTTCAATATCATTAGAAAGTATAAATTTATTGAAAACACTTCAACAGGCAGATATATCATCACCCTATTACGTCCAAGTATCGCAACAAAATCACCAGGAACTAAAAATGGTTCTTTCCTCCTTAATTGCGTGTCAAACCCAGAGACAAATAAAGAGTTTACAGTTTATTGAAAATTTAAAGTGAATTGAAGAGTATATATGACCTTTCAGGAAATCATCTTAAACTTGCAGAAGTTCTGGTCGGATTACGGTTGTACCATTACACAACCTTATGATATAGAGGTGGGTGCAGGTACTTTTAATCCGTCTACATTCCTGCGTTGCTTGGGACCAGAGCCATGGAACGCTGCCTACATTGAACCTTCACGACGCCCAACAGATGGTCGTTACGGTGATAATCCATATCGACTTGGTGCTTATTACCAGTATCAAGTGCTTCTTAAGCCCTCACCAACCGATGTTTTACCACTCTATCTGGAAAGCTTAAAAAATCTGGGTGTTGATCCAAGTACGAACGATTTCCGTTTCGTCGAAGACGATTGGGAATCTCCAACCCTCGGGGCGTCCGGGTTGGGTTGGGAGGTCTGGTGGAATGGTGCAGAAATTACTCAGTTCACCTATTTTCAGCAGATGGGTAGTTGTGACCTTAATCCTATCTGTGCGGAATTGACTTATGGGTTAGAACGCATCGCGTTATATCTGCAAAATGTTAATAGTGTTTATGATATTCGATGGAACGAACATTTGAACTATGGTGATATACATCATCAAAGTGAGGTCGAATTTTCGAAATATAGTTTTGAAGTTGCCAATACCGAAATGTTGCTTAACTTATTTAATATCTACGAGAAGGAAGTCTTTGACTGTTTGGATCAAGGTCTAGTTTTGCCCGCAACCGATTATGTGCTTAAATCTTCTCACGCCTTTAATTTACTTGATGCCCGCGGTGTAATAAGCGTTACTGAACGTGGTGGTTACATTGAACGTGTACGACGTATGGCTCAGCGTAACGCACAAGCCTATTTGGACCAAAGAGATGATCTCGGGTATCCACTGGGTATGGCTGCAGAAAAAAAACAAAAACCCAAAGAAAACCGCTCACAATTAATTACTGAAAATGACACGGCAGACCTTCTCTTTGAAATTGGTACGGAAGAGATCCCCGCAAGTTATATCTCTCCAGCGCTTGACCAACTGCAGAATATGGCAAAGGAAACGCTGATGGAACAAAATTTGTCATTTGGGGAATTGAAAGTAATGGGAACCCCAAGAAGACTCGCTTTGTCGGTTAGCAATCTTGAGACATTGCAGCCGGATCAATCGGTTGAAGTAACCGGCCCCCCTAAGAAAGCAGCCTATGATGCTGAAGGTAATCCAACTAAAGCCGCCGTGGGCTTTGCAAAGTCTCAGGGGGTTAATACAGATGATCTTCGCGTTGTCGAAACACCTCGTGGTGAATATGTCGCTGTGACAAAATTGCAGAAGGGACGTTCTGCTTCGAATATTCTGGAAGATCTCCTTCCGAATTGGATTAATTCTCTTGATTTCCCTAAAACTATGCGGTGGGATAATCTTCGGTTCGCACGCCCAATTCGCTGGATTGTGGCCATCTTGGAAGATCAGGAAATCCCTTTCCAACTTGATACTCTTACCGCAGGTCGAATAACATATGGGCATCGATCTCTTAACCCAGAACCAATAAAACTTGATTCCGCCTCGGTTGATAATTATATCGACAAGCTAGAAATAGCCAATGTTATTGTTAATCACGATCTTCGTCGAACAGAAATCCAAAAACAGATTACAGAGATTCTGAATAGTGAAGACTGTGAAACCGCTATTGATCAAGATTTGCTGGATCAGGTTAACTTTCTGGTTGAGAACCCGCAAGCAATCGTCGGTAGTTTTAGTGAATCCCATTTGGATTTGCCAGCAGAAGTACTAATTACTTCGATGAAGAAACACCAACGTTATTTTCCTATGATTAAATCTGATCAGCAACTGGTTGCCAAGTTCATAAGCATCTCAAACGGGACAGATGGTAATATCGATACTGTTCGTCATGGAAACGAAAGAGTCTTACGTGCCAGACTTGCTGACGCAACCTTCTTTTACCAAGAAGACAGGAGAACGACATTAGCTGACCGGAACAGGAAGTTGCAGTCAGTTATCTTTCAGGTCAAACTTGGATCGCTCTACGATAAAGTCAAGCGGCTAGAGAGTCTCACATCTTTCATTGCCCAGCAAACGAAAGTGGACAACGCAACCAAAGATTATGCGGTCAAAGCTGCTTACCTTTGTAAGTCTGATTTAACGACGCAAATGGTTGCCGAATTTCCAACACTTCAGGGTGTTATGGGGCGCTACTACGCCCTTGATGCTGGTGCCTCACCTCGAGTAGCCGCCGCTATTGAGGATCACTATCGACCAGTTGCAGCTGATTCCGATCTCCCTACGTCTCTTGAAGGATCGATTCTTTCTATTGCAGATAAGATCGATACAATTGTGGGTTATTTTGGTATCAATGAAAAACCTACTGGGTCACAGGATCCTTATTCACTCCGGCGACAGGCGATCGGCATTTTGCGCGTTTTACAAAAACTGGATTTGTCGGTTTCGTTTTCTTCACTGGTTGAAAAGGCAATTGAGCTTTATAAAGTCAATTTATCTGAAAATACCAAGGTTGAAGTGCTTGATTTTGTTAGAGGCAGACTGAAAGTACTGTTGCAGACAAAAGGCTATGTGCCTGATGAAATTGAAGTGGTATTGGCAACTGGTAAAATTGATGTCAGCGATATTGAAAAAAGAATTCAGGCTGTATCAAATTTTCGCAGTTCTGCCAATTTCAGTCAGGTCTATCCGGCTCTTAATCGCGTGTTGCGTATTTTACCTGATTCCTTACCAAAGGAAATTGATCCTGATCTTTTTGAGGACGATGCCGAACAGAAACTCAGCTCACTTATTATTGGAATGGATGCTGATTTGAACAAGTTGATCAAGAGTCAAAACTATGATAAACTGTTAATCAAATTATCGGCACTCCAACCAGCGATTGACCAGTTTTTCGACCAAGTTTTAGTTATGGCTGAAGATCTGGATGTACGCCAAAATCGGTTTACACTTTTAAATGCAATTGGCCAGAGAATCTACGCGATTGGTGATCTAACGAAACTAGTTATCTCTGGGAATTGAAGGTGTTAGAAGGAAAGAAAATGCAAATTAAACCTATTTCATTAATTGCTTTTACTATTTTAGTGGCAGGATTACTTGTGGGTTGTGGAGAGAAGGAGAACAAGAATATTCTCAAAGCCAGACTTGCTTTGAGTAATCAAGAGTATCAAGACGCACGGGTGTCCGTTGATGTTGTACTCCAGACTAATCCGAATTCACATGAAGCCAAGCTGTTGGATATTATTCTAGATATAGAAACTGGTACAGCCAAACTCTCAGCAGCCATTTCGAAGATCGTTGAGGGTCTTCGACCGATTAATCAAGAAATTCAAACTCTCGAGACAAAAGAAGATCCAGATTCTGATGACTTAGATCAACTGGAAGCATTCATCCGTTCCCGAAATGCTGTCACAGGTTCTCTCGCCCAAGTGCTTAAGGGGAAATCGTTGCAACCAACCCAAGATCTTGTGCTTGTATTGCTTGAAGGAGAACAGTGTTATAGTACGATAACGCGGCAATTGTCTGAAGATCTCATCTTGGAAATGGGAGATACTGTTTCAGCTCATCTGACCCAAATAGCAATTAACTATCCATCCAACGGCATTCGCAAATCAGCGGTAAAACATCTTGGGTATCTGGAAGGAAATGAGTTCATCACGGTTTTTCACCAGATACTGAAAAATAAAAATGAATCAACTGAAGTGCTTTACGAGGTTGTTGTTGCCTTGGAACGGATGCTTTCTCCCGAAATTCTACCGATCCTTAGGACGGCCATCCAAACGAATTCTGCCCAGGTTCGAATGTATTCTGCCCAATTAATTGGTCAATTGAAAACGCCTGATGCTATTGACGACTTAATAAGGTTGTTCGCTGATTCAAATTCTTATGTTAAGGAGCAGGCTCAGCTTGCTTTACTTCATATTGGTGTTCCTTCAATTGACCCACTTATTGAGGTTTTGAATAAGAGAGCAGTGAACATTATTCCGGATAAAAATTCTGGTATTGTGTCAGAATCCCAATTTATTGCGACTGCCTATATCGATGAAGATCGGCGTACATCACGAAGATTGGGCGTCCAAAGAACAGTAATAGAGGCTCTAGGTATATTTAATGCTCGACAGGCAATTCCGCAACTGATTGATCTCCTTGATGATGATGACTTGAGTGGGAATGTGACTAGTGCTCTCATAGCGATGGGAAAGCCGGAATTCCCACGTTTAGCATCTAGCAAAAAAAACTCAGAGGAAGATCTTATTAGTTCATTAATAAATGCTATGGGAGATATGAAGAGGAGTAATCAAGTTCGAATTCAGTCTGCTCAGATTCTAAGCAATATTGGGGATCTGAGGGCTGTTGAAACGCTTGTTAACGCTCTGGAGAAGGATCCACTCAAAGAGATACGCGCAATTGCAGCATCTGCAATCGGTAATATGAGAGCACGTGGTAAAGATCTCGTTATCCGATCAGTCGAAGTATTAGCAAGATCGTTGAATGATAAAAATGACACAATTGTGATCAATGCATCAAAAGCACTTGGTCGGTTGAATGTTCAATACGATAAAGCCGATCAGAAGTTGATTGAAATTGCTCAGGATAAAAGAAGAAGGGAAACGGTTAGGCGAGAAGCACTTAGCACCTTGGTAATTTTGAAACCTCAGCATGCTAGGCAAGCAATGCTACGCATCATGTTTAGTGATGATACCAGTCCTGACTTGCGCCGAGCATCTGTCAAGGTCTTAAGCGAAATTGGAGACGATGCGACCAAACATGCACTGATATGGGCTTTGTCTACTCGTTACGAAAATGTCAGGAAATTCCAAGGAAACATGAAGAGGAAATACAAATCCAGTCTTTCCAATTTCACCGCTGATATTAAAAGGTTTGGTATTAATTGGGCTGATCATCCTGACTATCAAATGCCTTCTTATGATAACTGGGGAGAGTTGAAGCCTATTCCAGGGTTGGTTCGTAGTGAGATCGCAATAGCACTCAAAAAATTTGGCACAGATACAGAAGCGGTTAATTCCCTCGTTGAAGCATTAGAAAAGGATGAACGTGCAACTGTTCGTAAAAGTGCTGCTTGGGCATTGGGAGAAATCAAAGGTGAAATAGCTAGAAAACGCCTCATTACTGCATTGAAGAAGGATAAACAAGGTGTAGTTCGACAGGAAGCCGCAGTCGCTTTAGGAAAGATCGGTGGGAATGAAGTGGTTGCTTCTTTACTTGACAGGCTCATTAAAGACAAATATGAAACAACTCGAAGAAATGCGACCATCGCATTGCGAGAAATTGAAACCGCAGAAAGCAACAGAGGACTTGTCAATATTCTTCGGAAAGGTATTGGTACCTTTGAAGAAAAGCAAGAGAGTCGTTCGGTTTTAGATCAAGTCAGAATTTCACTAAAGATAGGAGGTACTGCGTCAACCTCTGATCTCTTATTGAAATCTTTGGAATCTGAGGATGAGTGGGTTCGTTGGGCAGTTGTTGATGCACTCGGCGCTATCCATACCAAGAAAACTGTTCCTTCTATTCTCAATGAATTAAAAAGTGAAAGTTATATTGTGCGAAAGAGGGCTGTCGCTACACTTGGTAATTACAAAAGTCGTCCAACTGTTGAGCCACTGATTGAAATATTAAACAATTCCTCTGAGTCAAAATCGATTCGGGCTCAAGCAGCCGCTTCACTAGGAAAATTGCGAGATGAGAGAGCTATTGATCATCTAATAAAAATCCTTGGTACTGACATATCTAAAATTCAATTGCAGGCAGTAAAAGCTCTGGGGTCGATAAAGGCAGCAAATTCTGTCTCTTTGATTCTGGCTTTGCTTGACAATCCATCGACAGATTTGTTGGTTCGTGAGGCATGTGTTAATGCACTTGCTTCAATTGGTGACAAAAGCGCTGAATCTCTGATTATCAGAGTTTTTAGGTCTGAATCCGGAAACATATTCAGAAATTCTATTAAAGCACTTGGTAGTTTTAAAACAACAGAAGTTGTTCCTGAGCTGATTAGGATTGTTGAGGATCTGGATTCAGGTTCAGATGTCCGGAAACTTGCAGCGGCAGCTCTCGCTTCTATTGAGGATAAACGTGCGGCAGAAGTATTAGCCAAGCGTTTGATAGATCAGTTCGAGTACCAGGTTGACTTGGATGTGGATGGATTAAAACGAAATTATACATGGGAATCACTGGTTTCATCCGCAAAAGCCTTTGACTTGCCGAGTTTGATAGACCAGAAGATGATAGACCGAATTGAAGATACATGGGAAGATCATCCTGTTCAAAACGCTGCTATAGTTGCTTTAAGCCAGTCAAAATCGAAAAAAGCAACAGATTATCTTGCAATGCTACTTGAAGACAATAATTCGGCCAGACATCAAACCATCGTGAGAGCAATTGGTGAAGCGGGTCAAATCCAATTTAAAAATAAACTGGTTAAACTCATGAAAGATAAAAGCAGGATTCTGGACGATCGGCGAGCAGCAATACAAGGTGTTGGTGCGCTTGCTGATTCTTCCACTTTCCAAGATTTGATTGATATTTTGAATGACGAGACCAATGCTATAGAACTTCGACGAGATGCTACCGTAGCGTTAGGTAAGATCGGAAATGATCAAGTCATCTCAAGTTTAATCGATAAACTTGATAAATTGCAATCAGAGAATAAGAAAAAAGGGATAAGGCTGGATATCATTCGTATCCTAGCCGAGGCTAAATCTGAGAAAACTGTTGCTGTACTTGAAAAAGCCTTAAAAGATCCAGATAGTGATATCCATTTTATCGCGGCTGATGCTCTTTTTCAAGTAACTGGTAATGAGTATGGTTACAGTCGGTTGTAATTACTTACTTTGGTTTGATTCCTCTAAGACGATGAGTCTATCGCTTTGTCCCAGTTCTCGTTGGTAATTGAGGATAATCAGTTGGGATTTTAGTTGCCGGAGTTTTCGGACGATCCTTCGATCCTTATACCAATCGTCTTGAAACAAGTAGATATACCGATTATGCTGAGAGTGGGTTTGATAGCATAACGTAAAACAAAGAAAAGCTTGGAGACCCAAATCATTTTAAAGAAAAAATGCTGATCCACAATCCGAATGGTCACTACTATTTTTTAAAGGGAATTGATCCCTATTCTTGTGGTGTTGTGGCAGAATCCGGTTATGAGATTGTTCATGTTACCTTGACTCACCTGATTCCATGGCATGAAGGTTTTGCGAAAATCGACGCTTACCTCAAGCTGATCGGACACAAGCGGAACACATTATGCGCAATGCAACTTCGTTGTCCAGAACCATTCACTATGGACAACTTCATTGCCTTTAATCAGGGGTACTGTAGTGTCCTTCAGAACTGGGATCTTTACATTGACGGTCTCAATCCTCTTGCCCGGACAAATGTCGCACCTGTGATAAACCCACCACAAGAATCAATGCTATACGCATTTTCATATATTCAGCCTGCGAATGACTCACATCAACCAACTTTCGTCGTCGCTGGTGCGGGAGAATTAATAGATGGAATTTTGGCGCCCGAGGGAATCATACGTCGGAACGAAACAGATACTGAAGCAATGCGTGAAAAGGCAATATATGTAGTACAGGTAATGGGAGATCGTCTGACAAAACTAGGTGGGCGTTGGGAAATGGTCAATCGAGTTAATATCTATACCAATCATAGCATCAGCCATCTGGCAGAAGATCTTGTGTTGCCCAATGTTAATCAACTACACGGACTGAACTGGTACCAATCTCGGCCGCCTGTGATTGGTATTGAGTACGAAATGGATCTTCGTGGGGTAAATCGAGAACAATACCTTGATTTGCGCAGTCTATAATTCCTTAGCCGTTCCAGTTGGTTTGATTTAGTATATTTGCTCACTTGTCCAAATATCAGTTGGGGGAGATAACTTCTCTACTCTTGCTACGTCGATCTATAGTTTAAATTGCCTAATAGCAATGTTGGCAATCAGGTGTCTATTCCGGATATCTTCGTATCCTTTTCCTGTCGTTGTATTGGTTTTGGTGATTTTATTTTCTGTACACTTTAAAACCAAGGTTGTGATCTTTTGAACTATCGAGTTTATTCCGCATAAATATAGAGTCTAGGAAATTTCAACGAACCAGTCAGCCAGAAAAGTTGGTGTCTCTGCGCAAAGGCGTGAATTATTCTTGCAGAGGGGTTTTTCAATCAAATGATCGTCATCCTCTTCGTTTTCCTGTTACTGCAGACACCCTATATGCTCAATGTTCTAGCACCATTTCGAAAGCCTGACGCCAGTCGGCACCACCGTTGCGATTAGCAAACGGGGATGCAGGGCTCGGGTGCGGTACCCATCCAAGCTCTAGGTTCTTGAAGAGAGCATCCACCTGCCGCTGAGCGTACCGGCCTATACCAATAACTCGTTTGATACTCATTGCATCAACGACCGCCAACAAATGATCGTTGCAGATTGATCCCAAACATTGTGCTGCTGGGCCAGTTAGTTTGTCTGGTGTAATGTTCTTCCCCGATTGATTGAACATCCAAAGTGGGCAGTGGTTGACAATGTAGATCTCCTGGGTGATTAGATTCGCAGAACCATATCGCTGAGCTAGGAAAGACCAAATTCGACGGCCGCTGACCTCTGGCTTGGGGCATTTCAGACCTAACACTGGTCGTTTGGGATGTAGTGGATATGGTTGATGAACTCTAAGATCCGTGATTTCGAGCAAATCTCGTACTTGTTCAGGACAACCAAAGGGTACGCCAGTGTTACCCATACCGTGACCAGGATTCATACCGACTAGTAGCGTAGTCGCCCCATTTCCAGAGAACCGACGGATCCATTCGGCATGAGGCGCCCACGCATATTCGAGTGGGTTGTAAATCCAATCAATTTTCTTGCATTCTCTGAGAAGTGAAGGTATTAGTTCAGAAGACGCATCCCGTAGTTGCTCTGCTGCATTCATCACTGCTAGAACACTGCGCATGTTCACTTGCTGCTTGGGCAAAGGGAACAACTGCGAATTATCTTTTATCATCATTGATTAATGTTGCAATTTGAGTTTTTCTTGTGGTTTAAGTGGATTCCAGTAATCATGTTTACTGGAATTCATATACAGTGTCCGATTCATCGAACCTGATTTCCCGAAGAGGTCCCATTTACCATCTCCGAGGATACGGCAGAAAACATGATCATCAGCAACTGCCGTCAATGGTCTTTCATACAAATGTAATGTGCGGCCAAATGAATGTCACCAATATCCGCGGGGACGTTTATAGGTTATTCTACTCGCCTGATAGTGTTACCGTCCTGAACAGCATCGTAAAGTTTCCTAAATGCTTCGCTGCCGTCGTCGGAAACCACATCAAAGTTGGAACCGGATTCACAGGTAGGCATAGCGTCCTCAGGATAAACAGAGTGGAGTTCCTGTTTGCTACAACCGTAATATGTGACCTCACCATTAAAGCGAGAATAACGATAAACATGGCGAGGTGGATCAACGAAGGCATAATCCACTTTGTATTTCTCTATTGCTGCTTGATCGATATCCACGCCGATACCTGGCGTCTCCGGCACGCGGTGGAAACCTCCACGGAGTTCAATTTGTTCTGTGATCAGCTGACTCTCCCAGATATTCATGCAGGTGATAGCTGGCCACTTGGCTTGCGTGCACACAGCCCCTAAATGTGCCGCCCATGTTGTAGTAATACCAGTACCGACAAGTTGCAACCAGAAAGGTTTGTTCGCCTCCTCACAGACAGTCGCTTGTTTCAACAAACGATGCGCACCTGCACAAATTACAAAACCGTCGGCGACGTCCTCATGTAGTGTGGTTAGGATAGGTGGAGAGCCGTAATGCATGGCTATGGGACGATTGATCCGCTGACGGATCTGTTTATTGCCCGCAACGTCGCCTTGTGGAATGGGAGTTTCAATCATCGCTACTTGTTCGTACCTTTCCAGAGTTTTGAGAAAATCTACTGCGTTAGCAGCATTAGCAAGCGTTGAATTGAAATCAAGATCTAGTTTGAACTGTGGTGGCGTATCCTCAATAATCGCTTGGATTGCCGCATGCAAGTCGTACCATGTTCGCGCTTTCAGCTTAGAGGACATGTAGCCCTGGGCAACCGCATCTTTACACTGTTGTGCCCAATCTGGTGGAGACATATCCATCCCCCACCAGGAAAGAGGACACCAATCCCTAATTTTGGTTCCCGATAGACGGTAGACAGGAACATTTAAGGTTTTGCCAATTGCGTCGAAGAGAGCAATTTGTACGCCCGCCCCCAAACCATCTTCCCAGAGGAGCCCACCTGCGTCCCGTCCCACAACTCGATCTGCAATGTCATTGGGAACTGTTGCCCATGTGTAGTTGGGGATTGTCTCCCCCCAACCGGTCACATCGTTGTCGAGCGTGATTTTGCAAATCTGGACGATGCGCCAATGAGGTAGCCAATACTGCATGTGCTCATTGGTATGTGGAGTGAAGGGAACGTCCAAGTAAGTTAATTCAATGTCAGCAATTTTCACCGTCACATCCTTTCTAACACGACGAATAACCGGGCCAATACAATATACTAAAAATGGACAAATTAAGATTATGGTTCAGCACGTCAGATGCACCCATGCTAAGTATAATCTATTCTATCACGATTGGCGTATCAGGGTAAAGTGGTGAGGCTCTGGAAGGAATTGGTTTTGACGAGAAGCACCAGATCGAACAAACAATACAAATATTTAAAGCAGATAAAAAATGACACAAATAACAATGGTTTTGGTGGCCAGCACACTTTTCGCATCGACCCCGAAGGTTAAATTCAGCGGGGTATTGCCCCAAAAATCAAAAGGACCTATTGTGGTTTTCTTCCCAGTCAAGAAAACGGTGTCGTGTTTCTTCAATTGTTAATGGTAGATTGGCCAGAGTGTCTTTTAGAAACGCGCGGCAAGATGTTTCGTAATCCAAATCCCTGAGCGTGTTTTCGAGAAGACCTTTATCACAAGTGTATACTAATTTGTGTATTTCAACCCCATCGGAATAGTAGATTTCATTGGTAATTCGCCTTGCCGATGGATTGTTGATGCGCCGAGTCGAATGGTCTTCACCTTCAACGCGTAGAAAGATGAAGAGATTAATGAAACGAAATTGGATCAACGGGACATTGTTGCTTTCGCATATTTGACTGTGTGCTTCATCAAGATCATCGACGTGCATGTTTCCGACTAGCATATGACCTTGTTCTGATAAATTAAAGAATTCGCGGAGATCCTGTCCCCAAAGGTAACCCGGTGGGCGATGATCGCTGAGTTCATGTGATATAATACAATGTGGAGAAGTATATGTGTTAGCAATCTTTTCTGGTAGTGCAATTCCAAAAGGAAGTTTACTGGGGACCAAACTAAGTAAAGATCTCATGGTCGTAGTCTTTCCCACACCACCGGGGCCAGCACCAACTATAAATGAAGCCCCACGTGAAACGTGAGACATCAGCCAAGTTGCTAATTCAAGGTCGAATGTGCCTCGGTCGATCAGATCTGATAAGGAGAGAGGACTTTCTCCATTTCTAGAGCGACTCAATTCATTCAGAATACGCATGTTATCCTCATTGAATGTTTCATGGGAATCTAGGTTTCGCTTCATGTCTGTCATACTCACCTTTCTGTAACAAGCACTTAGTTATACTGTACACATCAATGTTTGATTGTTGTGATGTTTACTGTAACTAATGTTTTATCATATCTCCTTTTTGTATCGACACAACCAATCTTGGTGTCTTCATCGTAATTTCATACATCCTTGATTTGGCCGTTTACCATCGCTGTAAAACCGGATGGCCTTAGGTCAAGTTCCTTACAAACTGACAGCTTCACCGAATGCAATCATATTACAATGCTTTTGCACGAGTGTATTCTATTACTCCCTGTTCCAAAATCTCATGCTTGATGCTCTTGTTGCCCGCTTGTGCCACAGCAAGCAGCTGTCGTGATATGGCAAAAACGCCCTCGGGTGCGCACTCTTTCTTTAGAGTTTCCCTTCGCCGTCCCCAAGTGCTCATCCTAAGCATCATCATCCAAGGTCGCTCATACTCTACCGCAAACAACAACTCGTTGACAAGACGCTTTCCATCATCCAATCCACAAGCCTGTAGATACCCACGTGCAAAACCATGTCTGAAGTCTAGAGATGGATATTCAGGACGTTGATGGTTCATTTGCACCTCACTGAAAAACCACGCGATGTCCTCAACAGCGATCCCAATTCGACAAAGTTCCAGATCGATGATATGAAACTTTGGTCTGCCTTGTTTCCCCTCGGGCTTGGTCATCAACACGTTGAGCCAGTGAAAATCGCCGTGGACTAAGACCAACCGCGAACCCGGGTTCCCCACGAGAGGAGGGCGCGTCCGTAGAGCATCGAACTCGATCCAAACGTTCTCCAGCTCCTGATCCTGTTCGCACAGTCCTGGCAATGCCTTATCAAACTCCCAAGGAGTGTAGCAGATGGGGCCAACTCGTATCGCCTTGTCAGCGTATACCGGAAGCTGGTGCATCCGACCGAGCAACGTCCCGATTGCCACCGCATGCTCGGCGTCATCTATAATCATATCAAAGTTGTCAAGCAAAGGAACCATGTCCTCGACCCACTCCTGAATCATAGCCTGCCCATCAGAGGCCAGTACAGTAGGGCCAAGTCCCGCTTCGCCAACGGCATGGGTATACTGCACCAGTGCGGATGGTGGGATGTAAGGTCCATTCTCAATCCTGCTTATCCATCCTTCATTCAAAAGCCTGACAAAATAATCACTACTACCATTTACATTGGCCTTGAAAGTAGCTCCATTGCAACCAAATTGGGTGGGAGACACGATGACATCGGTACCCTTGGCACAATTTGGGAGAAGGCGAACACAGGCGTCCTTGATTGCCAAACTCTTAGATTCGTCGATCGTTTCAACAATTCTACTATTTTGCTTTTCTGACATTGATTCTCTGAATCACCCTGTCATTGGTGGGATTCGTCATTCGCATTTATTTGGCACAGATGTCGAATCGAAATGGATATGACATGCTGTATTAGAGGATCGGTTTAAACCACATGAATAAATTGTCGCTTAACAATATGGTTAGCTTAAGCATTCTATCACGATTGTGGTTTCGGATAAAGTGGAGGGTGAGGGAAAGTACTGATGAGATTAAGGAGTTCAGTTAGTTATTGTTAAGAATAGCAATTTAATTAAACTGAAGCAAATCATTTGGAAGAAAGATGGAACCAAGATGAGGTGTATTCCTGAAGATTCCTTTCAGATGTCAGGTTTGACAGTTAAGTTAGGTCCATTCTACATGGATAGCATCGAGGCAACTCCTATTTTCTGTTGGTGAGAGATTGGGAGAACAGCCATTTCAAGAATACTAGTTCTGGATCACAGCGATTACTACTGTGTTGGGTGCTGCCATTATCACTGCCGGCAATCATTTTTTCGGCAACATCATGTCCGTCACCCACCCAGGTCGTAAACTTCATGTTCCCACCTAGCTTCTCCATCTTGGTGAACAATCTCCGATCGCGTTCGATTGGACAAACCTTATCTTGGTCCCCATGAAAGGCCCATATCGGGACATCCTTGATCACTGACGCATCGATGAATTCTTCAGTCTGAGGCAGGCCACTTCCTGCCGAAGGTGCTGCCGCCGCAAAATAAACAGAATCGATTTGTATGATGATGTAGGTTCCATGACCTCCCATCGAGTGCCCGAGAATATAGATCCTGTTCATGTCAACGGACGGCAATGCTGCAATGACATCTTGGATGTTCTTGAGGTGTGCTCCATCCCATAAGCGGTTGGCTTGCGGAGCAAGCACATAGCATGGGTAATCGGTACGTCTCTGCTCTTCAGCAAGAAGCCTGTTCCAGCCGCGCAGTTGTTTCCGGTTATCTGTCCCTCTGCCGCCTCCGCCATGCAAGGAGACAATAACAGGAAAGCGCTTATTCGAATCGAAATGAAGAGGTGTCATAAGCCTGTATGGCATTTCGTTATAAATATGAGGTTCATAGAGGTCAACCCAGCTTTGTGATATCTTCCCGTCTGCGCCTTCGGCATTAGCGTACATACAAACCGTCAGGAACAAGGCCGTCAGATCGCTCAACCTCCGTGTGTGAACTGATGATGCATTCATGCTTTCCTCCAAATCAAGTCGAATTTTCCCTTTACATCGTATAGCAATGCCGATCACATTTACCATGCAAGATTCACGGTGATGTTCATCGTTTCAGACAGTTAACAAGTGAATTCTTTCTCATGGTAGTTTGTTGATAAAAAAATCATTTTTCTTCTCAGACTATTTTGTCTGAAATATCTCCTAGTTTATATTTTACATAAGTTAGGACCTCAACGAACCCAACCGAAAATACCAAGTTTTGATGATATAGGGGGGAGATCTTTTCTCATGGATTCTCAACTCTTGAATCGGCCCAGCCTATCTTAGCCTGAATCAGTCAGGATAGTTGCTGTTTCACTTAATCCTAGCAACCTGTTGAAGTTAAGGCTAGGATGTCAAGCTCTCTGGTTAAATTGAGGATTGAGTTGATTCTCAACCGTTTTTTTATTAGTTTAAAATTAGTAAAGGTCAGTAAATATAGAATTTCATGAATTCTTTGACTTGTAATTAATCAGCCATTGGCCAAATGCGGGGAAAGTATGGGCCTTCAAAAAGGTCTCCTTCCTCAACATAAGGTCCTAGCAGATCCGCGTTGGGATGATAGTCTCCTCTTTGGGTGAAACCACAATTTTGAGGCATCATGTGGACTGCGATGGACAAACGTGGTTGAGTCGAGAGGTTCGGACCGGAACCGTGGTAGATCAGAGCATGGTGGAAGCTAGCCTGACCAGCTTTGAGTACACAGGGTTCCGCGTTCCACTTGTTGTCCTCGGAGTGGTATTTGGCTTCGAGGACCTCCAGATTCTTCTCACCAAAGGTGTTGGCATCGCGGCGGAGGCCCCAACGGTGTGAGCCCGTGACCAACCTCATGCAGCCATTGGATTCATCAGTGTCCTGTAGAGCCACCCAAGCGGTACAAAAATTGATCGTGTTCGCACACTGCCAATGAGCATAATCCTGATGCCAACCAATGTTGTTGCTCAAGGCTCGTTCCTCAGTAGCACCCAACCCTGGCTTCCAAAGCATTTGGTCGTGCCAGATTCGCACTTCGCTGGCACCCATAAGCTGCGATCCGATATAGCCAATGACCGGACTCTGTACCGCTACCCGCATGATTTTGTTAATCCACCAGCCATTGTTGACTTGGCGTACAGCAGGATCCTCGGCACCAAAGTTGGGTTGCTTTAACCAGAAGAAGCCATCATAGTCACGCTCGCCGGCGCAAATGCGTTCAAGTTCTCGACGCATTGTTTGTACCTCCTCATCATCGAAGAACACAGGGCTAATCCAATAACCCTTATTACGATAGATAGCAAAATTCTCTGAGGTCAACGCGATATCTGTGTGGTTGAGTGACATGCTGAATTTCCTCTGTTCCTTTAGTTTATGAGTACAATGCAACTACCTTGATGGGGGAGCTGTATTAGGATTTGTGCTTCTTAATCATAGCAAAATCAAAATGAGGAGCACTTATGAAGCATTACCATCAACTCACATGAGAGCAAAGATACGGAAAGATTTTAGCAAAAAAGTTGCTCCAGCACAACAGACTTAACACCGTTTTTAGTACTAGTCCAAAATATAGACATAGTCTCAAGTAAAGGCACAGAATTTTTCCATAGCTATACAAAAAATTGGACAATTCTTCAGCGCAAAAGACAAGCTTCCAAAACAGCCGGGTATCTAGTGTATCCTACTAATTAGAAGGTGTAGCCTGAGAAAATGAGACGAGAGCTAACTAACTTGTCATTCTGCCAGTAACCCCACCGTTTTACCCCGGGCAATCGTGATAGAATGCCTAGCTAGTTCCTCGAGGCTCAAAGGACAGCTGATATAGCTCATCTCCCATTCACATTAAAGATATGGAGTTCGCTCAACAGCTGTATCACCATAAGTCGAAGCCAATGCCGATCATAGTCCAAGTTCCACCAACGAAAATATTACCCATCAACAAGCCGAGAAAGAAACCCTTTGTTCGTCGAAAACCGTGCATCCCGGTCATTTTAAGGATAGTCAGTTTCAACAACCAGACAATAAAGAAAGATCCCCACCCCCAGTTCATCTGCCAACTTCCAGAGATGGCATACCCCAATGGGTGGAAAGGCCACCATATAAACCGTATCCTTCCTAACATCAAGCCCATTGTCACTAGAAACCCAAAGCCTGTAAAGCCAATGGCTACTATATCTGTTTCACTAGCGTAGGACGACCACGATTGAAACCGCATCCATGTTTCTCGACCAAAGTAGAGGTTGACAGGAGCCGCATTCTGAATACCAACCTCATAGCTGTGGTGGAGCATAGCCCAGATTGCCATTGGTCCTGCCAATAAACAAGCTACGATCATTGTACAGATAAAACCAATAGGGCTAGCCTTGATTCTCTCCGCAATTTTCAGCGTTTCCAGTTGGTGTGGAGAAGCGTTAGAACGATAGGCTCGGTCGACACACCAGAGTTGTGCCAAACCAACCAACGTACTGTGCGTAAATCGGCGACTACCAAAGGCGTTCATCAATATGGTACTAGGCCCACCAAAGTGGAGGTCGTGGAGTGGAGTTCCTATCTCAGCTCTCATTCGACCAATCGCTATCTGAATCAAATAATAGGTCAGAAAAAATGCTACCGCCACCCAAACCGAAATACCGAGATAACTACAAAATAGGATTAAGCCTCCTAAGCCAATAATGACGGTTAACACTGCCAACCGGTAGATAGTGCTCTCTGTATCACCAAAAAGCATCTCAGCCACCCATTTTAGATGTCGTCGTGTTAGCCAAAGAGCGATTAAGCTCACTGCCAAGTAGCCACCAGACGACTGCTCGTAGGAGTAAGGGAAGTTTGGTAGTCCTTGAAAACCAATCATCTTGCCCAAAATCTGCTGAATTTTGAAGGTGAACAAAAAGAACCAGCAAGAAAAGAGAATATCCACTGGCACGAAAAACCCAAGGCCAATGTAATTAAAAATGATATTAAATGGTGTCCACCCAATAGCGTTCCACGGGCTTTCGGTTAGGTATCGATTAAGATCAAAGCGGAGTGGAACCATTGGCATTTGTGGGAAAATACGGTTAAGGTGATTGATGCTTAAAATCAAACCAGAGGTGGCGATACCTAGCCAAACTAACCGATCTTTAAAGAATCGCCAACTTGGTGCAGATAATTGATAAGGCAGTTGAATAACAGGATAGCTGAGTCGATCAGTGTTTATCCATTGCTTAGCGACAATTACGTTGATAGCTAAGGAGACAAAGAGTAAGAGAGCTATAAACACCGACCAACAGAGGAAAGGCCACTGCCAAGCGGAAAGATGTAATTTGTTGTAGAAGGTCGACTCGCCAACGAAGTAACGTAAAAGTGCTGATTTGTCTTTAACTGTAATGCCTGTAGGAAGATAAGGTAACAAAATTCGGGCCCATTCATTTTCCGAACTGGCGTACCATTGTGGGTAAGTGATCAGTGGAATCAAGATCTGGATTAGATCGTGTCCAGCAACGCAAGCAGCAATATTACACATGGAAAAAATAGCCAAGAGTTCAGCTCGGTGTAAGGCCAGCTTGGGCCAGAAGCGCTGAATCAATCGGAAGATAACTAGCAGCACAACCATGCTATAAACTGAGGTCCAGATTAGTGAGGAAGTACTTCCTCCTCCACCTTTATAGACAATAGCCTCAATGCGGGAGATCCAATAGGAGTGAACTGGCATCATCAACACACCTATGAGGATAGCAGTGAAGCGAACTTGGTTGGTTGGTCTGGTAGTAGACATCATGTTAACCAAATTGAAAGGGCAAAGGTTTTCTTGGGCGGAAGTTCATTTTTTGAATATCGAGAAGCTTAAAGAAACAATTCCTCAGATTTTAATCGTGAGCGGTAGACATACCTAAAAGCCTTATTCACTATTTAACAATAATCAGCAATTTTACTGATCTCTAGTTTCAGCGAGGTGGAGCACTTCGACCAGAATAGCGAAAGGTATCTAGTTGCTTTTTTAAGTCTTCAACGATCTCGGGACATACGAAATAGAGGTTGGTTGTCTCACCAGGGTCTGTCTCCAAATTATAGAGCTGACCTGGAGCATCTGGTTCCGTTTCGGTCAGTGCATAAGGCTTGAGACTCTCACGCTGGTAGTCGTTACCACCTGAACCTTTGTGGTCAAGGTATTTCCATTTTCCCTTTCTAATAGCTAGATCGAGCTTATTCGTTTGGTGCAACGTATGATGGCGAATAGCATCTTTTGTCTTCTGTTGACTTTGCATAGCAGGTAAAATATCGAAACTGTCTTCAGCCACATCGTTTGTTAGTTGGACATCTACCAAACTGGCACAGGTCGCCATTATATCGCATAGGCAAACAGTTTGATCACTGATGCTATCTGCTGGGACTGATCCCGGCCAGCGGACAACAAAGGGAATACGGTGACCTCCTTCCCATTGATCTCTCTTCATTCCTCGCCACGGATGGGCTCCATCATGCTGATAATCAGCACGCATATTTACAACACTGGTCACTTCAGGACCATTATCGCTAGAGACCATCACCAGCGTGTTATCAGCTATACCTAGTTGATCCAGCATTTCTAGTAATTCTCCGACCACATAATCAAATTCAAAGATAAAATCGCCGTGAGGACCGGCATTGGTTTTACCTTTAAAATCTTTGCCAGGGAAAGAGGGGAGGTGAACTGCCTGAGCTGAGTGAAAGAGAAAAAAGGGTTTGTCGGGCGTTTCTTGAGCGTGATTTTCCAAGAAGGTTTTGCTTTTGTCTAGGAAGATCATATCCATCTCTTCCAAGTCAAAACCAGGAGAGATCATGCCCATGCGATTGTCTTTTGAATAGGCGTGGTTTGGCAATGGGGTTCGATCAAGAAACCCCGTTGGTGGTACTGGAATCCGGTCGCCGTCAATGAAAGCATATAGAAAATCGGTTGTGGGGCAACAAGCAGTACCAAAAAAATGGTCGAACCCCCGATGGATCGGTGCATCGGGAATTGATTGTGTATAGTCAATAAGTTGCACGGGGTCGAACCCATTTTCGTTGATGAACTCTCCTTTCTGGTTGGGGAAGCTAAGTCCAACGTGCCATTTTCCAAACAAGGCAGTAGTATAACCTTTACTTTGAAGCATAGAAGGTAGAGTCAAGCGGGAGTTTTCAATTAAGCACGGCCCTCCAGCACCAGTGAACACACCTGCGAAACCTGTTCGGAAAGCCATTCGGCCCGTCAAGATGCTATAACGACTTGGTGTACAAACTGTGGAGGGGCTGTGTGCATCAGTAAATCGCATCCCTTCACGGGCCAATCTGTCGATATTTGGTGTGGGTACTTTTGATTCAGAATTGTAACACGACACATCCCCATAGCCGAGGTCATCTGCAAGGATAAAAAGAATGTTAGGCAATTTGTTTTCTGGCATAAATTAATTATAGCAAGAAAATAAAGCTAATTCTAGGTGTGATCAGAATTATGATTAGCATTCTTTAATAAGCATACTTGTTAAGACAGGAATATTTGACATTTTTGCTTAGTTTAAGCAGGCAGTAATGCATTTGTTATAGTAATTTTTATTTTTTACTCTCTAGGTGTTTGGTTATGGATTAAGCATATTAGGCGGTATTTTATTAAGTTATTATGGCTTTTTTAATGTCCTTTATTCACTTGCCGCATTATTTAATCTCGAACCTAACTTGTAAGTCGATTTTTATGCCTACATCATTCGGGGCTTGAATTGGCACCTTAGCATCCATGGCAAGTTCTGTCATTGCCATATTTTCTGATCGGACCACAGGTCCACCATAGGATAGCTCCTGGATACTGATTGGTTTTCCTACCTCTATATCACTCGCTTCAGCTAAAATTTCAGCCCTTGATAAGGCATCTTCCATGGCAGCAAGTCGAGCTTTTTGTCTGAGTGGCGTAGGGTCCTCAATAGAAAAAGTAAGCCCGTTTATTGTGTTGGCGCCATTGTCTATAGTAGCTTGCATCAACTCTCCCACACGATCCAAGTCTCTAATCTTAATTATTAACATGTTGGTAACATTAAACCCGATTACAACTGGCGGTTTATTATTCCTGTATTCTCTTTGTGGGGAAATATTGAATGAGTTGGTCTCCATATCCTCGTCAGTAAGACCTTTGTTTTTTAGAGAGGTGATGATTTTTTCAACCTTGAGATTATTATCAGCAGTTGCTTGCTGGGCGGTTTCGGCGAATGACTGAACACCAACTTGCAAAGTAGCTAAATCAGGTGCAGATTGCACGGTTGCTGAGCCTGTGACCAAAATGCCTTCATTTTGTACTGTAGGCAGAGTTACATGAGTACAGGATAAAAATAGAAAAATCCCCTGTAAAGTGATTAATAGCATAGGAATTAATGTTCCGGAGTTTTTTTTTGTCATTGAATGTATTCCTTTTTTTATTCATTAAAAAAACAATTTTATAAACGCTTGGAAGAGTTTGTGAGTTCACCTAGATAAACTTAAAAAGTAAAAGTACATGTATTTAAGTTAAACTTAAAATACTGTTTTTTTAGGTGAAGTACGGGTACAGAATACCATAGAAACATTAGGCACTTGTTTCTGTTGACAAGTAAAAAATTCTTGGTAACCCCAACCTTGATACTGATATCCTTACTTATAGGGTAGTCGATTTATGTTAATAGTAAATAAGCATGATACTGTAATAAAATGCTGGCTTGGAAATTCTAAGATTAGCTATGCAATTAATAAGGAATCAGATTTATCATTGTTGATGACAACGAAGATGTATTTATCTGAAGAAACAGCTAAAGATTCTCAAGCCAAAGGCTTGATAAAACTCTAGCATTTAAAGAAACTCGAGCACTAAGTTCGACATAGGAGATACATATGAAGTTAGCTGTTAACAACCTTGGTTCGTTAAGTAAATATTAACGTACGATGTCAATTGCGGTTGGTGTTGTCGCTTATGATAAGAATGAACCATTGAAAGAAAACTTCAAACTAGTAAATCAGCATGTAGAAGCTGGAGTGTATCTGGTAACGAATTAATAAATCAAATCCTATCAAATTCTGATTATGAAATTGATATTATAGTTTACTCGATATGTCAGGCAACGCTATTGAATAGAGATGAGGCTATTCTGATTTTACGAAGTTACTAAAATTTGGTGTGAGACTTGAAACCACTCTTCTGACAGCCTGCGTGTTGCTTACCTCAGCAGTAGCCAACTGATAAAAGCTTTAAACTCAGATTTGTCCATGTGTTAGGATCTACTTACCATTAAAGTAAGAAATATTCGCAGTCTAACAGTTGTATTTAAGTTAAAAAATACAACAACTCGTGCGAACAACTAAGAAAAAAGACTAGCGAATAATTAGGTTATTTAGATTTTTTGGAAACTCCAGAAGTAGCTCAAGAAAATCTGCGTAGAGCAAAGATAGTTTTTATGCAGGCAGAAAGTTTTGAAAAAAGTAATCACTTCAATCAGGTTTAAGATGAAGAATAGAATTAAGATCAGTATATCTTTACTGATGGGGCTAATAGGTCTAATGGTTGGGGCCATTAGTGCCCAAGACTCAAGTAAGAAGCTGAATGTAGATGATATTTTTCCTGCCGATCGGGTCTTAGATGTCCAAATCACTCTCGATCCAAAGGACTGGGACACCATCCGCTTCCAATCTCGTGATTTTTTCGAGGCCTTGAACGCGAGGCGGCAATATGCTCATCCTGATCATCCTTATACTCTTGTTGAAGCTAGTGTCTCCATTGACGGGGTTATCTTCTCTCGAGTGGGTATCCGGAAAAAAGGGTTCCTTGGTTCTCAAAATTCTATCCGCCCATCTCTTAAAATTAAACTCAATTATGTGGATGAAAAAGGTCAAATTGAGGGGCTAACCGATTTGACTTTTAACAATAACCAACAGGATGTCAGTCTGGTCAGCCAGTTTATGGGCTATGGCTTGTTTAATGCCATCGGTTCACCAGCTCCTCGCTGTGCTTACGCTAATTTGACGGTTAATGGCCAAAACATGGGCATATATGCTCATGTAGAAGGAATACATCGAGCATTGCTAAAACGGGCTTTTGGCAATGATAATGGTGTTTTATACGAGGGTACGGTTGTCGATTTTTATCCCGGTTGGATAGGAAGCTTTGAACACAAGTTTGGCCTAGACGAAGTGGGTCGCCAGAAGATTCAGCAGCTAATCGCGGTCTTAGAGAAAGCAGATGAAAATGTGGAGTTAGCTATAGGTAAATTGGTTGACCTGGACTCTTTTTATACCTTCTGGACTATGGAAGGATTAGTCAGTTTTTGGGATGGCTATTCAGGCAACAACAATAATTTCTTCTTTTATCTCAACCCAGAAACGGATAAATTCCACTTTATCCCTTGGGGAGCAGATAGCCTGTTCGAAAGATACAGTCCTATTAGGGACGATAGAAGGGGCCTGGTTTCAGTTAAAATACAGGGCTTGATAGCCAATCGGCTGTATCAGCTGGAATCAGGGCGTCAGCGTTATGAACAGGTATTGAGAAAAATTATAGAACAACACTGGGATGAGCTAGCTTTATTAGCAGAGACGGAGAGAATAGAGGCTCTGCTTAAGCCTTACCTAACTATTGGTAAGGAAACAGAAACACAACAAGCTGTTATGAAGGAATCAGTGCGAACAGAAGCCGAAGAAAGGGAAAGAGACGATGGTAAAGAGAGAGGTCAATTTATCACTGATTGGTCTCTATTGGGTCCCTTTTATACTCAAGAAAGGCATGATTTGGATCAAGATTTTTTATTAGAACATGGTGGTGAAGCCAACATCCAGCCCAGTCAAGAACAGGAATTCCATAATTCTAGAAACCAGACCCTCAAATGGCATCCGATCTCAGGTAAAAAAAGGGTAATCAATCTGATTGAGGAAATAGGCAGGTTGGATGATGTGACTGCCTATGCCTTCCGTCAGATCGAAAGTGGTAAAGATCAATATGTTGAATTGGGGCTGGGCAGTGATGACTCAGTTAAAGTCTGGATTAATGGCCAAGTAGTCCATCAATATCCAGATGCACGTGGTGTAATGACCGACCAAGACCAATTTATTGTTAAGCTTAATTCAGGGAATAATACATGTCTGATTAAAGTTAGCCAAGGGATGGGAGACTGGGGGTTTGTAATTAGGCCTGTTGATAGCTTTCCTCTAAATGAAGGAATCGTGTTGTCAGGCCAGTTGATTTTAGAGGGCGAAAATAAGGATAATTTCCCCAAAATTCGACTTCAAGCCAGTATTGACTCAGGTGGAACCATCTATAACCGAGATTTTGGTTTTTTAGTCAATGGTGAGAAGTATCAGCGAGTAGCCCGTGCTCCCAAGGGAACTAGGTTAAAATTGCAACAAGCTGTGGCTGGAGGAGCAGTGTTAGCTGAACAAGATATGGAACTAAAATTAGGCCAAGAAAAAGGGGCGGATCTAATTGTAAATACCGAATCTCCTTTAGCTTTAAAGGTCCTTAATTTGGGAGTGGCACAATCAGTTTATGAATTTGTTGGGTCATTGGAAGAACGAAGAGGATTCATCCAGAAAAGGCGGGGTGAGATAATGGCAGAAATTGCCAATGGAATGCCTCAATGGAAGGCTATCCCACAAGAACCATGGGTTTTAGAGTTGATCTTTGGCAATGTATTCTCACTAAACAATTGGAAGCATGATGAGGCCTTGGGGAGAGATTTCCCATTCAGCAATTGGAGGGAGCTAGTAAATTTTACTAGGTTGGTTTTGCTGGGGGCAGTTTTGATTTTATGTTGCTTTCAGTTATTTGGCCGCAGGTATTCGATCCATTGGTATTTGCAAGTTCTGAAAAAGTATATCGTCTTTAGTGGAAGAGCCAGACGGAATGAATTCTGGATGTTTCATTGCTGTAACTCACTAATATTCATCATCTTCCCAATAATATTGGTCAACTCGGTTATTATGATGGGAGGAAGTATGGAGCTAATTCTGATTGTCTATGGACTGTCCATAGGGCTTTATGGTTTAGGCGTCTCGATTCCCAATTTAGCCGTTAGTATACGCCGTTTGCATGATACAGGTCGTAGCGGTTGGTGGTTACTGGTCGGCCTAATACCTTTGGTTGGTTGGATTCTAACTTTGATCTGGTATCTCTCCGATAGCGAAGTAGGAGAAAACAAATATGGGCCAAATCCTAAATTAATGGAAGGAGACCCAACGAAAGATGTTCATTCTATTTAAGTTAAAAAACTCAAATAGAAACAGACCAAATCCTCCCGACACCAGATTTTGGTTTCCCTAAACCTTCTGGCTATCTTAGCCCCCCTTCAGTCTGTTAAATGAAGACTCCATCCTGTCGTTTTAGAACGCCTGTCGTAGATTTAACCTCTTTTAAACGGCACCTGAATTATGTTAGAATGTATTTGTTTATTTCAATCTGCTGTCTTTTCAATAAACCAAAACTAAAATAATCCACAAATTCCGATTTACTGACAAATCTAATTCCAGATTTATTGGGCAAGTAAAAAGCAACATCCCATTTTTACCTCTTACACATAATTTATTATATTCAGATGAAACTTGATTTGGCGTGACAAAAATATACGATTGCCAGCCAACCCTCACTGACTCACAAGTGTTTTCTTTTTGTCGAGATGGATACTTAATGTTGGAAGGTGTTGTGCCAAACGAAATCAATCAAAAAACAACTGAGTTCATTGATCAAAGTGGACATCGACCACTGCTGAAAGAAGACTGGTTCATTGAACAAATTTTTCTTAATTCTCAGGTGGTTGGCATAATAAGATCCCTTTTGGGTGCCAACTTCGCATTGCCTATCAAATTGCCTAATCATCGAGCTAAATGCCCTCTGCCAGCACAAAACTGGCATCGAGACGGCGGCTCCCGTTACGGTTGTGAATTGAATCATCTGCAAGTCTTCTATTATCCGCAAGATACACCAGCGGAACTGGGGCCCACAGAAGTTTTACCGGGTTCACACTTCCTTTTCTCTTTAGGAAGTTGGATGGGACATTATGAAGCTATACGTGGTTCTGTCCTGACCACTGCCCCAGCGGGATCGATCTACATTACCGCATACTCTATTTGGCATCGTCGTGGGATTTCTACATCTAAAGGCATACGCAACATGTTGAAGTACATATATTGGAGAACCACTCCTCCCAAGCATGATTGGATCAAGGAACCTGACTTCAATCATCGTCCTCCTTCCAATTTTAGCATTCCATCTGTTCAGCAGCAGCATCGCAACTGGTATGATGCTGCTGAGATGTACTACTGGTTATGTGGCAGTAAGGACAAACTTGAGACTATGGTGGGTGACAAAGAATGGCCACCTGGATATCCTGTCCCCGATTGGACCCCGGAAAACTATCACAATTTCTAGATAGTCGAAGAAATGGCCTGCACTAATTGATCTGAATATTCCTCTGATTAATCCTACCAAATACTTTTTCATACCTAATGCATAGTTAATGGATAACCAAAATCAAACCGACGAAAAAGCATTCCTGATTGGAGTTATCAACGGAGCACTATGGAATGTCGTTACAGCTGTTATCCAACCTGAACTCGTGTTGTCAGCTTTCATCCTTAGGTTGAAAAACTCCATAGTTTTGACAACTCTGCCTTTTGTTGTCATGCGTCTTGCACACATAATCTCAAGCCTGTTTATCTCAAATATTGCTGAAACATGGTCACGGAAGAAAATATTCTATATTGCTGGAGGAACCTTCCGTGTAATTACTTTAGGCCTGATTTCCTTATCAACTTATACCTTAGGCACAAACTGGCCAAATCTCCTGATATGGTTGTTTTTAGCCCTTTTAGGTTTCTACGCAGCTGGAATTGGGTCTAGCAGTATAGGCTTTAACGAAATTATTGCAAAAACCATTTCCTTCCGTAGACGGGGGCAATTGATGGGACTACGTGGTTTTTTCGGTGGCTTGGTTGGTATCGCTAGTGGATTCTATGTCAGATTTATGCTGGGCGATACAGGCCCAGCATTTCCATATAATTACGCTTATCTATATGCAACAGCTGCGTTTTTTCTTGGTTGCTGTGTCTTTAGTTTTGGTTTGGTTAATGAACCAGCTGGACATGCCAACACCAAACGCACTTCTATTTATCTACATATTATCAAAGGTATTGGTATTTTCAGAACAGATCGTAATTTTAAGTTCCAATATCTCAATAACTTAACGCAGTCCATGGCCGTTATTGGGCCAGTTGTTTACTATCCTTATGCTACCAAGTTACTTGAGATACCGGAATCTTTCGTGGGTAGCTTACTGATACTTTCCGCTGGACTGACTCTCCCAATGAACTTCCTTTGGAGCTATATTGGAGATAAACATGGAAATCGCCTTCTTTTGTTGATAAATACGTTTGTTTTCACACTGTCACCAATCTTGATTCTCCTATCTGGATATTTGATGTGGACACCACTAGCTACAGTGGGTTGGAATACAAAACTCGGTTTAATTACCCCAGTCCGCATTTGTTTGATTTCAGCGTACGTCATTTTTACCATGACGAATATTGGAGGGATGATTGGCAATATGAATTACCTATTGGAAATTGCAACCGAAGCACGACGCCCATCCTACATTGCTTTTATGAATATTATGCTCACACCAGCGGCTGTTTCCCCCTTAATTGGTGGCGTGATATCGGAAAACCTATCATTCCAAACGAATTTCTTACTTTCGCTTATTTTAAGTTTGGTTGCCTTATATTACGCATACCGATTAGGTGAACCTCGCAATCAGCAAATAATAGAAAATGATTTTTAACAGTAGCAAATTCTGATACCACTTTATTGGGTTGTTATTCAATGATAACCTCCTGCTACTTTGCCCAAAGCTGATTAATTGTGCTAGAATACTCCATAATAAACAGATTCTATTTTGGAACACATGAAGGAGCATCCGTATGAATAAGAAAACCTATCGAGTTGGTGCTATTGGGCACAGTGGGGCAGGCAATTTCGGTCACCAAATCCATTTAGCCTACAGAGGTCTAGATAACGTTCAATTTATCAGTATTGCAGACCCAGATCCAGATGGCCGTAAAAAAGCCGCCCAAGAGGCGGGTGCAACGTCAAGTTATGCTGATTATAATGAAATGCTGGCAGAGGAAGATCTAGATATTGTTAGTGTGTGTCCACGCTGGGGGACCGAACGTTTAGATATGGTATTAGCCTGCCTAAACAATGGTTGTCACGTATATTGCGAAAAACCTATGACAATGACCTTAGCAGATGGTGATCAAATTGTGCAAACTGCAAAGGCAAAAAAACTAAAAGTTGCCGTTGCTCATCAAGCAGTTTACCTTCCACGTCTACATCAACTCAAACAGTTGATTGAACACGGAAAAATTGGAGAGGTTGAAGTTGTAAGCGCCACAGGGAAACAGGATCATAGAGGTGGTGGTGAAGATATGATTGTACTTGGCACCCACCTGTTTAACATGATGCGATTCTTTTTTGGAAACGTTGATTGGATGTCATCTCACGTAACTGAAAACGGAAATGTAATTACCGCTTCTTCTGGTAGGCAGGCCAATGAACCAGTTGGCAAAATTGCCGGCGATTGTATTCGTAGTTACTTTGCTTTTGAAAATGGCGTTTCTGGCTACTTCCAGTCCAAGAAAAATCGCGCTCAAGGAGAGCAAACTTATGGCATGAACATCATTGGGACTGAAGGGATTATTTCATTGTTAGGCGGGGCAGCTGACAACTTATCTCTCTACCCCCATCGATATTTTAATCCGGCAAACCAAGACCAAGAATGGGAAAGTCTCCAACTAGAACACAATCAGTTAATGGAAGGAAATCAGCTGGCAGTAATTGACCTGATCCAAGCGATTGAAAATAACAATGAACCTATTTCCAGTGCAGCAGATGCTTTAGCAGCTCTGGAGATGATTCATGGTGCTTACGTATCCCAAATCTCCGAGTCACGGGTCTATTTCCCTATTTTCGATCGATCACATCCTTTAGAGTAACATTTTCTAGGTCTGGCTATTGAACACTTTACATGCAACACGTGGAAATACACATGAGCATGTGATTGATTCAGCATGAACGATCTTTTTTTTAAATTGATTCTTTCTTGACCAATTTCGATCATTCATGGCTCATCAATTCGGCAAAGCGTAGTAATTAGCGTAGTGAGAAATGGCTTGCTGCCTTACCCAATCAAGGTTTTCTCCGTCGACTCCAAAACGAGAGTGATCGAACATCGATAAATCAGCTTTTGGTGTGCTATCCATTAACCATTCGGTCACCCAGTGGCCGATAGCGGCAGAACCTACAATACCCAAAGCAGCGCAGCCACAAGCCAAATACAGGTTGGTCATCGAAGGCACTGGACCAAGAAGATATTGTCCATCTGGCGAGAACCCTACCAGTCCTTGTTGATATTCGTCGATTCGCAAATCCTTCAGAATGGGAAAAACCTGCGCAAAATTGGTTTTAGCCATTTGCATGGCTTTTTCAGGTGGCGGTAGATCATCAGTACCAAAATCTGGTGACAACTGACTCGGATCGAAAGTCGTTGGGTTGGGTTCAAAATAGCCATATAGGTAGCGATTACCGTCTCGACGGACATAACCGCTGAGATCTTTAATCCGTACTACTGGATGATGATCGGGGACTGGCACTGACTCCGTTACCATTCGTTGATGTCGGATAGTTTCCACAGCAGATTGGATTCCCAGTTTGCGCATTAGCCGACGACTCCACGGCCCAATAGTGACAACGACTCGCTCGGCTTCTATTAAACCATCGCTAGTCTGCAAGCCTGTTACAACACCATCTGATGAAACGGCCAGATCGTCAACTGCTTGGTTGAGCCGAATTTTTACCCCCAATTTTTCAGCTTGGTTGGCGTAGGCCATAGCACACCGATACGGATCGAGGTAACCATCTGTGGGAATAAATAAAGCTCCTGTCAAGCAGGATGGATCGATATTAGGAGCTAATCGCTGGATTTCGATTTCATCAACCAACATCGCCTCAACACCGTGTTGCTGGACAAATGCCATATCTTGTTGGTAAGCGGCCATCCGTTGTTCATTCATAGCCAGCATCAAACTACCAGATTGAATAAACCCTGGGTCGCAATCTGTTTCCTCTGCCATTTGCTGAAAAAGTCGAATAGCATACTGTGTGGCTTGAATCATGGTGGCTGAGTTTCGGACTTGCCCCACCAAGCCAGCTGCCCGTTTAGTTGTTTCCGCCGCTAGTTCAGTATTTCGTTCAAAAACAACAACGTCTTCTTGACCTTTTCGTGCCAAATGGTAAGCGGCAGATAGCCCCCAGATTCCGCCCCCGATAATGGCAACTTTGATTTTTTCCCCTGTCATGAATTCACCTCTCTAAAAATTTTCATTCCTTTAAGCATAACTTCCCATCCTTGAACCTGCAACAACTACTTCCTTGGCCTCAGCACGAGCAAAACCTACCACGATAACTATCAACAACACGGCAAAAGTTTCACTCTTATCTAATATCAATAAATTTCACCTTTTGTTATAATGACCTTAACAAAAGGGTGAACCACCAGTCCAACACCAGACGAATTGTATCAAAAGCGTTTATTCAGCACCTGTTAAGAGCCTTGATAACATGGCTGTTTTGCGATTTAAGCGATTTCTGAGGATTTCTAAGGGGGAGTTGCAACCAAGCTTACCTACCCATAAAAGCAAGCCTCGGTGCAAATGCCCTGTCCAACACAAGGCTAATTTTCAGCCTTTTATAACAGTTTGGTAACAATTTACCTGATTGTTATCGGCATTTCCTGCACCTTTGATTTGCCCGTCTACCATCGCTGAAAAACCGAGGGGCCCTTAGGTCCCTCTACAGATTGAGATGTTTAGCTGACTCTGCATCTTTAGCGCGAATTCGACTTTCAAGGGACTAGCTTAGGCATTCTATCGATTGCCATATTGGGGTAAAGCGGTGGGGTCGCTGGCAAGAATCGGCTGGTAAACCGGGCGCATAGCCCAAAGGTGAAAGGCTATTTCTTCAGTATTAGATCGATTTGAATTAGACTCCAGTTGGTCAATGGCTAAAGCAATGTAATGTTCTTGTTCTGTAGTTAGTTGAATCTTAAAAAACCATAGAAGGTGCTGATGGCGAATGGTGCTGGTATTCAAACAATACAAAAACCCCATATCAATGCCTCCTATCGGTAGGATATCAATCAAAAAACGATTGATCTTCTTCTTTCAAAAACGGCTTAGTTATTTCCGGAATCAAATTTACCCCCATGCCAGGTCGATCCCAGACTTCAATAAAGCCATCTTTCACAATTGGGCTTGGCAACCCTTCTACAATATCATACCACCATTTCGGTTTACCTATCGGATATTCGAAAGCAATATAATTCTGTGGCAAGGTGGCACACACCTGTACCAAGGCAGCTAAACCAAGTAAGCCATCGCCAATTCCATGTGGAGCCATCAAAATCCCATGCAAATTCGCATATTCAGCGACCCACTTCAACTCTGCGATTCCTCCAATATCACACGGATCCGGGCCGATAATATTAACCGCTTTCTGTTCAAGTAGATCCTTGAAATTCTGACGCAAATAAATCTGTTCGCCGGTATGG
>Ga0066834_10000047_pt1 | contig 47629 bp, 38 predicted proteins | sample ETNtaG_30_FD_66729 | JGI IMG/M metagenome (GOLD analysis project Ga0066834, IMG submission 66729) | Marine microbial and viral communities from oxygen minimum zone, Eastern Pacific Ocean - ETNP201306PF43B | ecosystem: Environmental > Aquatic > Marine > Oceanic | place: Pacific Ocean: Eastern... | reverse complement strand
TTTTAATGAACAACTAAATTTAAGAAAATAAATAAGATCGCTAATCTAAAGGCAGGTAGGCTTCACTTCGTAAACTCCGTTCAGAATGACAACAATGTTCAAGTATTCATAACTCTCACTAACTCCTCACAACTCACCAATTCCTGAAGAATTATATTATTTCCTGCTTTTTTTCGTTTAATCAACATATAATTTGTTAATAATTTTCTGCAAACCCTAAGTGTGGTGACAATTATTATAGAATTTTGTTAACTGATAAATTTACCGGCCAAAACATAATTATTGAAATGAGAAAATCCTTCGCAACTTCAGGTATTATACTTGCTTTTTTATTCTTATCCATAAACCTTATTTCCCAACAAACAGTTTTCAACGATCCCTCAAACATTACATACAGGGAAGCGATCAGGTTATTTGATCAACAAAATTATGGATCGGCAATCTCGGTTTTTGATAAGTACATGGTTGAAGATCAGGATAAGAAAGATGTTTTTTACGAAAATGCTGCTTATTACAGTACCGTTTGTGCTGTAAAACTGAGGACAAAAGATGCGGTTAACCGAGTTCAAAGATTTGCTGCCGATTATCCAGCAAGTGTTTGGATTCCCGCCGTTAACTTCGAACTTGGCAACATCTATTACAAGGACAAAAAATATACAATGGCTTTGGATATATACAACAAGATATCGCCGGCAAAACTTGATGGAGTTCAGAGAGCTGAATATTATTATAAAAAAGGGTATTGCCAAATGAAGCAAAGTCAATTTGATCAGGCCTTAACTTCATACAGTAAGGTTATGGACACAAAAAGCAGCTACTCAAAACCTGCCAACTATTATTTTGCTCATATACAATATCAAAAAGGAAACAACGACCAAGCATTGGCAGCCTTTAAAGCTATTGAAAATGATAGAAAATTCAGGAAATATGTACCCTTATATCTAATTAAGATTTACTACCAACAAGGTGAATATCAAACTGTTATTGATGAGGGAATTCGTTATCTAGTTACGTCTGCAAAAAAGGAACAAGGAAATATATCAAGGCTTATTGCTAATTCATATTATAATTTAGGAGATTATACAAAGGCATCAGAGTATTTTGCGAGATATGAGTCAAGTGGTAAGCATAATGATGATCCTGATGAGCAATACCGTATTGGCTATTCAAAGTTTATTGCCGGAAAATACAAGGATGCAATACACAATTTTCAAGCTGCCACAAAAGCAGGTGGTTTTGTTGAACAAAACGCATGGTATTATCTTGGTTATTGCTATCTGAACTCAAACCAACCGAAATTTGCTCAGAGTGCCTTTTTAAAAGCATATAAGCAAAACAGCAATAAGGATATTGCTTCTGACGCCTTATTCAGCTATGTTAAAATTACTATCGAAATTGGCCCTGATAGTTATAATGATCCCGTAACAGTAATTGAAGAGTTTATCGATAATAATCCCAACTCATCGCATGCAACTACTGCCTACGATCTTCTTTCGCAATTATATTTAACATCCAATAATTATTCAGGAGCATTAGCATCAATAGAAAAAGTTGGAAATCCGAACAAGCGTTTAAAGGGTGTATATCAACAACTTGCATTTGCCCAAGGTGTAGCGTATTTCAATCGTCAGGCTTATACAGACGCAGGAAGTTATTTCAAAAAATCGTTGCTCTACCCTATTGATAGCAAATTAGAAGCTGAAGCATTGTATTGGCAGGCGGATGCTTTATATCGACAAAAAAAGTTTAGAGAAGCAGCAAATATATTCTATCGTTTCCGCACTTCAAAAGGAGCAAAACTAACTGACCTAAGCACTATTGCTTTATATAATTCGGCCTATTGTGCATTCAACACAAAGCAATACAGAAATGCCATTGATCTATTTCAAAAATTCTTAAATCAAAAAAGCAGCAAGATAAATTTGATAAATGATGCTTACTTACGTTTGGCGGATAGCTATTTGATTACAAAGGATTATAACAAAGCAATCAGATGGTACGATAAAGTAATAAGCAATCGTTCGGATGATGCTGATTATGCACTCTTTCAGAAAGCTATTTGTTATGGATCGCAAGGTGATTTCAGGAATAAGCTAAGTACACTTAATAAGCTCACAACTAATTACAAAAGATCGCAATATTACGATGATGCCCTGTATGATATTGCTTCTACCAATCTGATACAGAACGATCAACGACACGCAATAGTTTATTTCGATAAATTAGTAAAGGAGAAACCAAAGAGCAGTTATGCGGAAAAAGCTCTGGTGAAAATGGGATTTGTATATTACAGCAACAACCAATATGAACAAGCGGTTAAAGCGTTAAGAAAGGTAATTGACAAGTATCCTGCATCCATAGAAGCTAAAGAAGCTCTTGTTACGCTTCAAAATGTGTACATGGATATGGGTCAGGTAGATAAGTATATAGAATATGCCAACACACTTGATTTTGTCCAGGTATCTACAAGTGAAGAAGATTCTTTAAAATTCACTACAGGTGAAAATCATTACATGAACAATGATTGTAATAATGCTATAACAGCCCTTGAAAAATATATCAATCAGTTTCCAACAGGAGGATTTGTGCTAACTGCCAATCATTATCTATCACAATGTATGGAAAAGAAGGGTGACGATGAAAAAGCTATTACGTATTACGAAAAAATAATTGAATATCCTGAGAATCAATACACTGTGAAGGCTTTACTTAAAGTAGCTAGGGTAATGTATACTAGAAATGAATTTGAAAAGGCATTAAATTATTATGATAGACTAGCGCAATTAGCTGAGAATAAATTAATGATACTCGAAGCAAATGATGGTGTAATGAAAAGTGCCTGGAAAACAGGAAATATTCCAAAGGTAAAAGAAGCTGCCCGAAATCTATTAAAAACTGAAAAGGTAAGTGAGGGCCAATTAGTTTATGCTCATTATTTATTGGGGATGGTAGCAATGGATGAGAAACGATATACCGAAGCGGAGAGGGAATTTACCATCACAACCAATCTATCAACGGGAGAGCCAGGTGCTGAAGCTCTTTTTAATAAAGCATTAATTGTTTATCGTCAAAACCGCCTTGAAGAAGCTGAAAATCTGATCTATGAATTGCCGGAAAAATATCCTTCATTTGATTATTGGATAGCAAAAGGATTTATACTACTTGCCGATATTTATATTGGACGAGACAATATATTTCAAGCTGAACAAACATTAGTTAGTGTTATCGAAAACTATAAAGGAGAGGACTTAAAAAAGATTGCTGAAGGTAAGCTTGAACGATTACGAGCTTCCCAGATTGAAGTCCCGGAAGAAGAAGAGAATGATAATCAATAAAAATGAGAAAGATGCATAAACAAAATATAATACGCTTTTCCTTAATGTTAATGGCATTGTTACTGGTAAGAATAGTACTGGCACAAACCCAATCCGGCACCTCTGAAGGACACAATGAACAAGTAACAATTATAAGTTCATTTGATCCTTCGATTAATCAGGCATTCAAGTTAAATACTTCACCTGAAGCATTGATCTTCAATATTACTAAACCTGAATTTACCTACCAGGCTTTTAATATCGATCAACCTACCGAGATTACATTAAACCCAATTAAACCAGTTGTTATAAATGCAGATAAGCGAGTTTCTGTTACTAAAAATTCGCTTAAAGCCGGAGTTGGTAGCTTGTTTAGTCCATATCTCGACTTTTTTCACTCTAGCGGACAAAAAAGCAGCTATCGCTTCGATGCTCATCTGTATCATCTTTCTACCTTTAGAAATATAGAACATTATTCGCCAAGTCCTGAGTCAAATACAAGTGCCAGTCTTCATTACAAGAAATTCTTTGGATCTCACATTTTTGATGTTGGGTTTGATTATTCACTAAAAACTAACAGGTACTATGGCTTTAAACCTGATGATTATCCAGCTTGGTCGAAAAATGAAGACAGGCTAAAACAGATGTATAATCTTGCAAGGGTAAACTTTACTTTATCAAGTAATTACAGGAATAACAAGAAACTTTTTCACAAGATTAATGTGGAAGCATATTACTATTTCGACAAGTTTAAAACGAGTGAGACTAACGCTAATATAAGTTTTGATATTCATAAAAACTTTAATGTTAGTGATGTGCTCGACTATCAGGAACTTGGTTTATCAGGAAAAGCATCATACTTTCAGAATATAGACAGCTTAGTTACTACTAACGATGTGCTGGTTTCGACAACACCCTATTTTAAAGGAAATTATGGAATATTTAATTTTTATTTAGGATTGAATTTTAATTTTCTTAATACCGACAAAACCAATTTCTATTTTTATCCCATTATCGACGTAAACATGAACCTCATACCCAAGGTTCTTACTGTTTTTGTGGGGTTTGATGGGACCGTGCAAAAAAATTCTTTCCTAAGACTATCAGATTTAAATCCATGGGTAGGATCAACTATTCCTTTAAAATGGGATCACTCATTTAAGGCTTATGGAGGGATAAGAGGTAATACTGCACAAAAAGTAAATTTCAGCGCACAGGTATCATGGGAGAAGTTTAATAATATGTTCTTCTTTGTGAATGTCCCGGACGATACCACAATAAATTATTTAATCGCTGTTCCATTTAATAAATTTGGAGTACTGTACGACAAAGGAAGTAAAGTTTCAATAAATGGAGAACTAACATTTGCCGCTAGTGACAAGGTTAATATCCTTTTTGGAGCCAAATACAATGCCTACACCTTGGATTCACTTGACAAACCATATCAAAAACCAACAACTGTACTCAAATTTGGAGTATCAGTACTAGTGACAAAGAAGATCAGGATATGGTCGGATGTGTACTATTATGGAAAGCGTACAGCACTGGATTTAACAACATTGCCCAGTACAGAGGTTGACATGGATGCTTTTGTCGACTTAAATCTTGGGGTTGATTATAAATTAACTGATCAATTTTCAGTATTTCTTTCTTTAACAAACTTACTGAATCAACAATATCAGAGATACTATCATTACCCTGTAAATGGCATTCAAATAATGGGAGGATTGATGTATAAGTTTTAATAATTAGCCTAACCACATCGCAAAATTTTTGTGAGAATTATTATCCGTTTTGCATTCTAAATTTCAATATTTAGACTGTCAAATATTAGCTACTTATTAACTAATCTAATATTTAATTTATGAAATGTTTTCCGCATCCCAAAAACCAAATGTAACATCCTGTTACTCTGTCTGTTATATTGTTAATAACTTACTAAGTCTATTGACCTTGATTCTGTTATTTATAGCATAATTTTTATTAAATTTGCTTCGCTTTTTAGAAGGAAAAAACGATTGAAATATTATGACAGCTGAAGAAAAAAGTAAAAGTGCAAACGAACAATACACAGCAGAAAATATACAGGTACTTGAAGGCCTAGAAGCGGTCAGAAAAAGACCTGCCATGTATATTGGAGATGTTAACTCGAGAGGACTCCATCATCTGGTGTACGAAGTTATTGATAACTCTATTGATGAAGCCCTTGCAGGGTACTGCGATCAAATAGATGTCACTATTCATAAGGATAATTCTATAACCGTTTGGGATAATGGCCGCGGCATTCCAACTGGAATGCATGAAAAGGAAAATAGATCTGCTCTTGAAGTAGTTATGACAGTATTGCATGCCGGTGGAAAATTTGATAAAGGATCATATAAAGTATCTGGTGGATTGCATGGTGTAGGTGTAAGTTGTGTAAATGCGTTATCCGAAACCCTAAAAGCAACAATATATAGAGAAGGTAAAGTTTTTCAACAGACATATCATAAGGGAGATCCGGAAGAAGATGTAAAAGTTATTGGTGAAGATGATAAGAATGGTACCGAAATTTATTTTTTACCAGATAGGTCAGTATTTCAAGTTACCGTTTATGAATTTTCTATACTTGCTGCTAGGTTACGTGAATTGGCATTTCTCAACAAGGGAATTCACCTTTCGCTAACCGATGAACGAAATAAAGATGATAAAGGTGATTTTGTGTCTGAGACCTTCTTTTCAGAAAATGGCCTGTCAGATTTTATTGGTTACCTTGATGAAAATCGTGAAAAATTAACACAGGAAATTATTAGCATTGATGGTGAAAAAAATGGAGTACCTGTTGAAATCGCAATGCAATATAACACTTCTTTTACAGAAAACCTCCACTCCTATGTTAATAATATTAATACTATTGAAGGTGGAACGCATTTATCAGGTTTTAGGAGAGGGCTAACACGTACTCTTAAAAGTTACGCCGATAAATCCGGAATGTTATTGAAACTTAAATTCGACATAAGTGGTGATGATTTCAGAGAAGGATTAACAGCTGTTATTTCCATTAAAGTTGCTGAGCCGCAGTTTGAGGGTCAAACAAAGACAAAGTTAGGGAACTCTGAAGTGATGGGTGCAGTTGACCAAATGGTGAGCGAAGCATTAACTCATTTTCTTGAAGAAAATCCCAAAGATGCCAAAACTATTGTTCAGAAAGTTATATTAGCTGCAACAGCCCGACATGCAGCCCGCAAAGCTCGTGAGCTCGTTCAGCGTAAAAATGTTCTTACCGGATCAGGATTACCAGGTAAATTATCTGATTGCTCTGATAAAGATCCTGCTGCTACAGAAATTTATCTTGTGGAGGGCGATTCGGCAGGAGGAACTGCAAAACAAGGTCGCGACAGAAAGTTCCAGGCAATTCTACCACTACGCGGAAAGATTCTAAACGTAGAGAAAGCTCTTCCTCATAAAATATTTGAAAGCGAAGAAATTAAAAATATTTATACGGCCTTAGGTGTCAGTGTTGGCACAGAAGAGGACAGCAAAGCCCTGAATCTTGAAAAACTCAGGTATCATAAAATTATAATAATGACCGATGCTGATGTTGATGGAAGTCACATCGCAACGCTTATCCTTACTTTCTTTTTCAGACATATGCTTGAACTCATCGAAAATGGATATGTTTATATCGCGACCCCACCTCTATATCTTCTTCGTAAAGGAAAAACCGAGCGATATTGTTGGTCGGAAAAAGAGCGTGTGAAAATAATGCGTGAACTATCTCCCGAGGGAAATGAAAAAGGTGTTCACATCCAGCGTTATAAAGGTCTTGGAGAAATGAATGCCGAACAATTATGGAATACTACTATGGATCCTGAATTCAGAACCTTAAGACAGGTTAGTATCGAAAACAGTAGTGAAGCAGATCATGTTTTTTCAATGCTCATGGGTGATGAAGTACCTCCAAGACGTGCGTTTATTGAAGCTAACGCTAAGTACGCTAATATAGATACTTAAAGATACGACACTAAATTTTTATCTATAATCAATTATTGATCATAGTTGCACAACTTATAAAAGTCTGATTCAGTATCAACTGGTCAGACTTTTTTTGTTAATATTCCCTTATTTCTTATAATTTTAGCTTAGTTTTACAGAACAAGAAAAAGGATAGATGAATTACTATCTGAATAACTGCTTTTTGTTCTGGTAGTACTCATTCTCAAAACCAAATTTTAAAAAAGTTCATTGAAATTATTCCCATTGATATTGTATAGCTGATGAATTGGAGGTTGCAATTAGAGTTTTTAAGTAATTTAAAATGCATCATGGACTAAAAAATAATTATATCAATGATCAATTTGACAATCAAACAATAACTAATTTTTAAGCTGTAAGTTTTATAAAAATATCAAGTTATGATAAAGCCTATAATTACAGCTCTTGCCATCACCTTGAGTTTGCTGAGTTGCCCCATATATGGGCAACCAATTACTTTTAGTTACATTGCTCCCGTACCTGGTTCAAAATACATAAATCCCGAGCAATCTATCATTCTTAAAACTAGAGTTCCCTTTGATTTAGAATCAATTAATGGCTGTGCTATTGAAATTACGGGTTCAGAAAGCGGAACACACAGTTTTACATGGAAAGTTTCTAAAGATAATTGTACTATTGTAATTATTCCAGATTCGCATTTTTCATTCGGAGAATTTATAACCGTTAATGTATTAGAAGGACTAGTTACGCTGAGTAATGCTGAGGTTTCAGACGCACATTTTTCATTTAGGATTAAAACCCAGGACAATCTTCCAATGCTGAAAGAATTTTACAGAAGGGAATTCATTAAGGAAACTTCATTTATGGGTAAACAAAATGTGATGAATCCTTCTAGATTAATCAGCAGAGACAATAATTTACCATCTGATTACGCAGCACCTGAAATGATTCACTATGAAGAAACAGATGACAAATACCTGTTTATGACTCTTAATCCTAGAGCTGGAGCACCTGATTATAATAATTATTTATCAATTAATGACAAATATGGTGTTCCTTTATTTTTCAGAAAAACCCAGAATAATTGCATGAATTTTCACCTGATGGATGATGGCAAACTTGCTTATGGATGGAATGATTATGGTAATCCAGAAAATGAGAAATACTATCTTATGGATAGCTCGTATGTTGTTATTGATTCAGTAAAAACCGGTAATGGTTATAATATGGATGGACACGACATAGTACTTATGGAAAACGGTAATTATTTACTGATGTCGTATGACCCACAACTGGTAGATATGAGCCTGATTGTACTCGGAGGCAATCCAAATGCTACGGTTGTTGGTTTGATTATACAGGAAGTTGATTTATTTGGCACAGTATTCTTTCAGTGGCGTAGCTGGGATCATTTTCAAATCACGGATGCTACAGACGATATAGATCTAACAGCATCTAATATTGATTATGTTCATGGTAATGCTTTCATATTTGATCTGGATGGGAATATCCTTCTTTCATCAAGGCATTTGGATGAGATCACTAAAATCGATTATCAAACAGGGGATATTATTTATAGATTTGGATTGCTTTCAAATAATAATGAGTTCGTGATCAGCAATGACCCAGTTGGTTTTTCCCATCAACATGATGTCAAAGTATTACCAAACGGAAACATTACTATCTATGATAATGGAAACCTGCATCCTAACCCATATTCACAAGCCATTGAATATTCCATTAACGAATCCGTCAAGACAGCTAATCGAGTGTGGTATTATCAGAATGATCCAAATATTTATGGTCCCTCCACAGGAAGCTATCGGAGGGCGGAAGATGGAAAGAATCTTATTGGTTGGGGCGCAAACTGGCCTCTTGCTGCTACGGAGGTCTTACCAGATGACACTAAAACCTTCGAAACATATTTACCTGACAACGTAGTTTCATATCGAGTAATAAAAGATTCGTGGAATACAAACCTTTTTACAGCACCTCCACAAATCCAGTTTGGAAACTACGAGGGTAATACAGGTCCTATATATATGATCCTCCCTATTCAAAACAATTCTGATCAGTTAATCCGCGTTACAAGTATTTTTAATCACACTGAGCATTTTGGAATTATTGATGCACTTCCTGTAAATGTACCCTCCGATGAAGTTATAGAACTGTCCGTAAGTTTTTATCCTGACTCACTGGGTGTTTTCAACGATCGCTTAACATTGAATTATGATAAATTCGGAATTGGAGCAACCGAAAGAATCGCCCGACAGGTTAAATTAAGTGGTATTTGGGATAATTCTTTACCTTTAGTAACTTTTATACCAGAATATGGAACTTTCGATGTAGATCCGGAATCCGAAGTAACTGTATCATTTTCTGAACCAATTAGAAAGATTGGTGGCGACCCGATCCAAAATGGTGACATTCCAGATCTTTTCTCATTTACTGTTTCTAATTTATGGGGCGATAGTGTACATTTTGCTGGAACTATTTCTGAAGACAGACAACTAATTACTCTGATTCCAACTGATATCTTGAATGAAATGGAGCAATATTTCGTGGAACTCCATGCATCAACAATTGAAGATGATGATGGTACAGTAATAGGTCAACCTGAAGCAACAGTATTTAAAACAGGACTTAATCTATACAGAGAGTCGAATAATGATTTAAATCATGTAATGTTTTTCCCTTCACCATTCGATGACAGACTAATAATTGTTTCGAAAAAGCAAACAATTGAGGAGATTTACATCTATGATATTTCAGGTATAGAAATTTATAATTCACATTCTAGCGATAACAAAATAGAAATCAATACAAAGCTCTTTCCTGAGGGAATTTATTTAGTTAAAGTAATCGATAAACTTGGTAAAGTTACCTTATCTAAGGTAGTGAAAGTCAAATAGATAATTTTATTCCTCGTCATATACAATATCGTAATATTGAATCCACGCACATAATGCATGTTGAACATAATCAATACGAATTTCAGTATCCCTACGGAAATCTGGCACAACGCCATAATATAACTTTTCACCTGCAGGGATAGTAAGTGCCCTTGGCATTCCACCAGCAAATGGTCCACTTTTTATTTGTGCTTCTTCAATAAATCCGATTCCTTTATTAGAAATCATCAATATACTAACAATAAGAGATTTTCTCTGTTCCGGGATTACGTTTAGGATACTTAATAACCCTTCCAACCGTGTTGCGGTTGGTGTAGTTCTTCCATCAAGAGTCATACAACCATAATAAGGTGAATCACTTGGGAATTGTGGCACTGAACTAATAATGGATTTGCTTATCTGAATTCCATGATCAATGAATAACTCTGCAGGAATAGCTAACTCAAGGTCATTATAATGCTGCAATAATTTAGTAGTTGCAATAAGGGCCCAATGGTCGGCTTCTACAACCGATTCACTTTTACGAAGTTTTGCCAGGTATTTTAGTGCTCTTGCTGCAGCATTCAACCATTTTCTGTCATTATCTATTTCATATAACATCAGCAATCCTAAAGCTGCCTCCCCCGGATAATACAAAGAAGTCCAACTATCATCTCTACCTCTACCATCTGAATAGTACTTCGAATAAAATCCACCATTACTTTTCTGCATAAAAAGTATGAAATCACCCATCTTCTGCAGTACATAAATTTTAGTTGTACCTGGTTTAATTTTTTCCAGGGATGCAAGTGCTAATAATCCTAATCCATTACCACCTAATTTAATTACTGAAGGATCATTATCGTGATTAATTGTGCCGTGACTCTAAATACCAATCAATTCAGGGTGTTTAATCAGAGGTGTCATAAGGCTATCTTTCAAAAATTCAGCGGCCTTAATAGCTGCAGCCAGTGCCTTAAGGTTATGTGAGAATTCATAATACATGCATAACGCATAAATTGCGCCTGCATGCCTGAGAGTATTGTATTTGGGTTTAATTCGTTGGGAAGTATCCAAATTAATTCGGTACTTAAACTGTCCGTCATCTTCAATAATTCTGGATAAATAATCTCCTCCTAAGTTAATTGATTTGTGGATAGAAGAAGAATCTATCTTTGTTATATTCAACTCCTTAAAGACAGCATCCACATTTATATTATTGTAATAACTTTTTTTGTCATCAAAAAATAAAACTATCACAATTATGAGTACAATAACAAAAGTAAAAATGTAATATGATCTTTTGTTCTTTAACATGAGTATTAATTTATCTGTGATTAGGTATCAAAATTAAAAATAACCAATACATAAAAAAGAAACCGCCTTAAAAAAGACGGTTTCAGAAAAAATATTTGGTGGTAATCTTAATAAATAAGAGATGAATTTCTATAACCTGGCAAGTCCTGATACCAATCTGCGTATGACGCTCCATCACTCTCAGCCCATTCGGCAAACTTTAGGAATGCTGCAGTTATTTCTTTCTTTTCTTTTGGATATTCAAATGTTTCTGGGATATTAATTGCCCAAGGTAAATTTGTTTCTGTCAGATAATACCTTCCTGTTCCAGGATCTGAATCATCTTCTATAGTTCCAAAGACTCCAGTGTCAACTAAATCAGTAGGAGCATAATTAGGTAAATGAACCTCATTATCTCTGTTTTCGTCGATAATTATAAATGGGTTGAAATTTCCAATATCCAATTGACTATATAGGACCGGTCCACCTGTAGCAAAGTTTCCATTCTCAAAGAAATCAATTTCAACTACTATAGTTACTGGTGCAACATAAGTAGCATTTGGATCTGTATTAACTCCTATTCCACTACCGGGATATGGCATAACCCTGAAAGAATTATCATATACCACAAAGGTTGCTTTTGATTGGCCGGATTCGGTTCCGTTAGCAGAGAGAGTAATATAACTACCTGCAGCTAAATCGTAACCACTTACTGAAATTATCTGATCAGGATTTACGTTTGGAAAAGCAAATCCAAACCCATTTTGAAAACCAGCACCAAATGCAAATACTTCAAAAGTAGCAGTAACATGTTCGATTTGCTCAGAAGTATTTTTTACGATTGAAAAATCATAGTTAATTACAAGGTCATTAAAATCATAATCACCTTTTCCTGGCCATAGATCTTCATAAGCCAATGATCCGGTGAAATCATCATCGTCATCATCGTCATCGTCATCATCGTCATCATCGTCATCATCATCGTCATCATCATCATCGTCGTCGTCATCATCATCATCGTCGTCGTCATCGTCGTCATCGTCGTCATCATCGTCATCGTCGTCATCGTCGTCATCATCGTCATCGTCGTCATCGTCGTCATCATCGTCATCATCGTCATCATCGTCATCTCCATTACCGTTTGGTAAAGGACAAAGTGGTCCAGAGAAACGACTTTCACCATCTATAATAAGATAAGCTCCAGCATCACCATCCCAGGTTTGTCCAGTATAAATATCCTGGGAGCAACTTGTGTGAATCTCAGTTTTATCATTTGTACAATTTTTATAAATTTTTACTTTTGAGCCAAGAGTGTTATGGTTGTCGTTACCATAAATAGTAAATACCTGCCCCTGAACAATATTTCCAGTAAACAAGTTATTATTGCCTGGCCCATGTCCATCAACTTCTATATAAATTGCATCGGCATCTGTGTATTGTAATTTAAGCCATGTAACCTTACCATCGCAACATTCAGGATCCATTGACCTGCCACCCATTTTCATGTTTGAGTTAAAGTTATAGCTCAATGTATTATTCATTATGGGAACAATGACAGGATCATAATTAGAACCATTAGCATACTGAACTAGTACCATGTCTACATGTGTAGGAATGGTTACAAGTGTAACTATATTGTTCGACCCATCCTCAGAATATCCTTTAAAATAAACCTTCTTACCATCAAGAGAGCTAATTTTAATAGGTTTTAATTCCTTACCTTCTGGGATTACTACGTTTACATCAACTGTTTGAAACAATTTCCAATCAAAGTTACTGCTTACCACAAGGTCTCTCATAAGAGTAGGTTGGTAGTTTGAGTTAGCAGTAGGTGTTTCAACCGTTTCAAATTTCTTACAGCTAGCAATAATAAAAGTGATTGCAACGATAAATATTGCAATTCTGCTTAGATACATTTCTTTGAAGATGTAGTTACTGTAAGTTCTGCTTTTAGTTTTAATAGATTTCATGACAGCATTTTTAAATTAATAGTCTTAAATCAATTAGCATTGGTATGTCAAGAGTCGTGCCACAAATTGAACTAAGTCATTAACACTTGATATTCAGATATATACAAAAGATTAAAATTGAGAATATTTCCCATCATGGGTCATTACGTTCTTTATATGGAATTATGTCATATTGGGAATTACTATATTAGGTATTTCATATTAAAACTTGTTATTACTCAAGAAAGATGAGAGTTGAGCTTATGTTATTTGTAGTTTATGTATATCATTTAATTCCGGATCTTTCTGTCATGTAACTATGTTGGTGAATTCTATTTGATTATATAGTGTATCTTTATACTTGCAATTAGTGAAACAAATAGAAAATATTGAAAATATTTGAAAGACAGATTTGGCACCTATTAGCATTACTCTTTTTAATAGCGGGGATTATAACTATTATTCAACTTGATACAGATATATTAGCAGGAAGCCTTTGGAATATCAAAACTAGTATATGGTTAATCCTTTCGCTCGCGACTCCTGTAATACATCAAGTATACGTACTCCTATGCTGGAGGCTAGAACTCCACAATAGACTTTTATCCCGAAAACTGGGTCAAAATGTCTTTAGGCTTTATACTGTTGGGTTTTTCATTCTTTTTATAGGGCGAATTATTTTCATAATACTTTTGGCAGCTTCAAATAAAAACACATACTATATTGATCCGCTTCTTAAGTATTCCATTTCAGGAATTATCGCAATAATAGCTTCGTATGCATTTTACTCTGTAGCTAGATATTTTGGAATGGACAGAGCTGCTGGTAAAGATCATTTTGATTCGGATATTGCAAAATTACCTTTTGTAAAAAAAGGAATTTTCAGGTACACTAATAATGGGATGTATACATATGCGTTTTTGATTATCTATTTACCTGCAATACTATATCAATCACAAGCTGCTTTATTGGCTGCACTTTTTAGCCATATTTATATTTGGGTACATTATTACTGTACTGAACTACCAGACATAAAAACGATATATGGTACTGAATCTCAAAAGACTAGATAAGTTTAGCAAACCAATCTAGTTACAATCTCATTCAATTAGATCCAGAAAAAAGAGGATTAACTTTTTAAAACAAATAAAAAGGAACCTCAGAAATAGGGTATTTGAAAATTCTTTATAGCAAAAATTGTACTAAACCAATGTACATCGATCGACATAATCAAGTCGAATGTAAATAAGGAAAAAGTGGTAATATCTAATAACTTTATAGATTATTAAATAGCTATACTAAGAAAATTGGAATACAATAATTAATAACCAAACTACCCAACTTTGTTAGGATTCTTTTTTAAAAAAAAATTCAGGAGTTTATCCTTTAGATAATTATTTAGGTGAACGATTTGTTGTAAAAGTTACTTGAACTTTCAAATACCTTAATTATTTGTTGCTTTAATGTCAGGAAAAGTTTCGTCCGAATTTCGTAGTTTTTTTCTATCTCTGTTCCAAATAAAATATTGGTAACCTCTTATAATATATCTAAATGGAAAAACAAGAATATGCATTAATCTTGAAAATGGTATAAGCGCAACTAAAACAAAAGCTGATACGACATGATATTGTACAAGAAATGGCATTTCGGATATGACTTTAATATTTGGCCTAAAAGTAAAAAGAGATTCTAAATATGGTGTTAATGAGGTCGCAAACCAAGTGGAACCCCATCGAACATAATAAGCTACCAACAATCCCGAAATCACTTGTGAAAATATGGCAACATAAACAAGTATATCTACTTTACTAGTGACGATTAACAAACTTTTATTACTTAATCTTCTTATTAACAAAACAATAGCGCCAAAAAGCGTCAATAAACCAAAGGTGAAAGCTGAAACTTCTATAATAAATAGCCTCAGGGGTACCCTGTTAAATGCAATAACACTACTAGGAAACAAAAAAGCAACTAAATGTCCAAAGAATAAAAATATTATACCTATGTGAAACGGATTGGTTCCAAAAAATAGTCTTCTGCTTTCTAAAAATTGTGAGGACAACGATGAAACTTGATATCCTCTAGACCTGTACCTAACTATTGAACCGACCAACATTATGGTGATTGATATATAAGGTAATCCGATGAAAAGAAAATTATTCAACATATTTTTAGTTTTTAACATTTAACATTACAAGCTTTTTGAAACACTTTATTATCCTTCTCTTTAGAGATATTTATTTGTTCTCGGTTGCTATGCCCAAAATCCTTTTCTAATATATTCAACAACATAACTAGAACTTCCCGATATACGTTATCTGTATCTTTGAATTTATTCAATATTTCTTTTAGCGCTGGAATTGTGATGCAATATGCAAGTTCTTCTACAAAATCTTTATTTTTATGATAATAGAGCAATCTAAGTACATTTGGTAAGTAGTCGGCCAATTCAATTTCAAAATTATGGCCTGCCAATCTTTGTTCATTTTTCATCTTAACTAAAAACTCTCCTCTTTTATAGTCTTCCCCAAATATAACATAGCCTAAATCCATACTACACTGTGCGCTAACATCAAAAGTTTTGCTGTAGTATTCTTCTTGCTTCCCTAAATCCAGCCTGTTCAAATGCTTTTCAAAACTTGATAAAGTTCTAATACTTTCAGGATAACTATTAGTTATTTCATTTACGCATGCCTTAATACTATCCTGTAAATCAGATGAAGGATAAGCAAATAGCTCCGCAATTAATAAGTACTTTCTCATTTTTATATTATTAAGGAATCCTTTCTGTTCCTGTTTTAAACCCAAATCCACCACCACCTTTAAGGTCATCTGTATTTATCAGTAATTCTTTTGCTTCTTCCTTATGAGCCGGAGGTATTATAAAGCGTTCATTATACCTTGGTAATGATGTTAATCTGAATATATCATCGGCAATTTCACCAGTTAATCCTGTATCCTTAAGGGCAAACTCAATCTCTTTATCAGATAAATCACCAACTGTTACATCTCTTCTGTGCAAGCGTACTGCCATCAATTTTTTTAACACGTTATTTATAACGCCCGTATTTCCAGCAGAAAAAAGGCTAGCCAAATATTCGGCTGGTAATCTTGATTTTTCAATTCCTGCCCAGAGGCTTTCACTAGTTGAACGATACTTTGAATTTTCCACACTTGCCATGGCCGGTAGTAATGGTGGTACATAAAACAAATTTGGCATTGTTCTGAATTCAGGGTGCAACGGTAGGGCAATCTCCCATTTCTTAACAAATTTCCAAACAGGAGATTTCTGAGCTGCTTCAATGGTTGAATCTGCTATTCCGTTCTTCTTAGCTTCAGCAATAACTTTTTCGTCAAACGGATCCAGGTAAATCTCTCTTTGCTTTCTTACAATCTCCGTTTCATCACACGTAGCTATTTCTTTAATTCTGTCGGCATCGTATAGCATTGCTCCAAGGTACCGGATTCTTCCTACACATGAATGCATGCAAGCAGGTATCTGACCCGATTCTAGTCGTGGAAAACACAAAATACATTTTTCAGATTTGCCTCCTTTCCAGTTATAATAACTTTTTTTATAGGGGCATGCTGTCACACACATTCTCCAGGCACGACACTTGTTCTGGTTTATTAAAACAATACCATCCTCGCCCCTTTTGTAAATAGCCCCAGACGGACACGCTGCAACGCACGCTGGGTTGAGACAGTGATTGCATATCCTTGGGAGATAAAACATCGCCATTCTTTCAAGCTGAAACATGGCTTCTTTTTCTTGTTCAGTAACTTTATCAAGGTTAACATCTTGTCTGGCATAATCCTTAGACCCACTTAAATCATCATCCCAATTTGGGCCGGCCATAACATCTATATTTTCACCAGTAATTAAGGAAATAGGCCTTGCAACGGGTTGATCATCACCTTCTGGTGCATTGAAAAGATTCTCGTAATTATATGTCCATGGTTCGTAATAATCTCCAACGGTGGGCATATTCGGGTTGTGAAATATATTGCCAATACCTTTCGCCTTCCCAGCACCGGCTAATTTAAGTGATTTACCTAACTTTTCCCATCCACCCTTGTATATGCCCTGATCTTCCCATTTGGTTGGATAGCCTGTGCCTGGTTTAGTTTCTACATTATTCCACCACATATACTCAGCACCTTTCCTGTCAGTCCAAATATTTTTGCAGGCAATAGAGCATGTATGACACCCTATGCATTTATCTAAATGAAAAACCATTCCTATTTGTGACCTAATATCCATAATCTTAATTATTTATTGTGTCCTTCTTAATTTAGTTAAAAAACTACTTTGGTCATCTTTTTTACTATTACATGAGTATCCCTGTTAACGCCAACTGGACCCCAATAATTAAAATGGAAAGTAAACTGACCATAGCCTCCCATTAACAAATTAGGTTTTAAATGAACTCGTGTAAAACTATTATGTCCTCCGCCTCTTCTGTTTCCCCTTACTTGTGATTTTGGCTGTGTATAAGTTCTCTCAGGTGAATGGTAAACAATGCAAATTCCTTTTGGTATTCTAGAACTTACACATGCCCTTGTACAGTATACACCATTATCATTAAAAACTTCAACCCAATCATTATCTTCAATTCCCATTTCATCAGCATCTGTTTCACTCAACCAACATGGCTCCATTCCTCTTGATAAAGAAAGCATTCTCAAAGTATCTCCATATGTTGAATGAATATGCCATTTTCCATGTGGGGTAAGTACATTTAGCACTCTTGCCTTACCCTCGGCCACTGAAACTTTTAATTCACCGTATGCTTCAGGTTTTGGTGAAGGTTTGTAGGTTGGGAGATTCTCTCCGAATTTTATATAACCCTCATGGTCAAGGTATAGGTGCTGTCTGCCTGTAAGAGTTCTCCAAGGTACTAATCTTTCTACATTATATGAATATGCAGTGTAAGCCCTTCCGTTATTCATTAAACCAGACCATAGCGGTGAATTATTATATCTCTGCGGTTGAATCTGCAGGTCTTTATAACTAATTCTTTTTTCCTGGCTACCATCTATCAGATCGGTTAGTTTCATGCCCGTTCTTTTTTCGGCATTAACATATGCTCTGTGACTAAGCTCGCCATTAGTTAGAGTTGATAACTGCATTATTGCCTCGCAAGCTTCCCTGTCATCTTTGAGTGATGGGTAAGTTACCCCATTGATTTCTTGAACATGATCTCGGTCTTCAAGCATTTCTTCGTAAATATCCTCACATTGATAACTATTTCCATGGGCACCCAATCCATTTCTAATATTTTCACCTAGACTAATAAATTTATTATAGATTTGAGTATAGTCCCTTTCTACAATGGCTAATCCATGCATAGTCTTGCCAGGGATTGGTTCACATTCTCCTTTACTCCAGTCCTTTATATCGGTTTGCGATATTTCTGCTTTCGTATCATGCTGAAGAGGTACATTTACCACGTCTTTTACAGGATCCGGCATATGTGTTTCTGCAAGTTTGCTAGTTGATTTTGCGATCTCTCGGAAAATCTCCCAGTCACTTTTTGCTTCCCATACAGGAGGTATTGCAGCATCCAGAGGGTGTATGAAAGAATGCATATCGGTACTGTTTAAGTCCGATTTTTCATACCATGATGCAGCTGGTAAAACAATATCTGAATATAATGCTGATGTATCCATTCTAAAATTCAAATCAACAACTAAATCCATTTTGCCCTCAGCACCTTTGTCTTTCCAAATTAAATCTTTGACAAAATCTTTACCTGATTCCTCAGCAACATCATTATGGTGTGTACCTAGATAGTGTTTTAGGAAGTATTCATGTCCTTTTGCACTAGACATTAATGCATTTCCTCTCCAAATAAACCAAACTCTTGGAAAGTTTATCTCGTTGTCTGGATCAGTGACAGAGTGAATTAATTCTTTCGATTTAAGTTTGTCAACTATATGTTTTTTAATGTCATCATCTTCAATTGCTCCATCGTTCTGAGCATCTTTAACAATATCCAGATTACTTTTATTATATTGGGGATAGAATGGCATCCATCCATTTTTAACTGCTTTTGCAACTAAATCAGCTGTATGCTGCTGTGAAAGTTCATTTTCCGGTACTGTGTTGTAATCTGCCTGATTACCATCATACCTCCATTGATCGGAATTAATATAATGCCAAATAGGTGCTTGTTGTAACCTAACTGCAGGCTGCCAGTCTTTTCCTGACATAATAGATCCCCAGGAATCCATAGGGGCAAGTTTTTCCTGACCTACATAATGATTAATACCTCCACCGTTTTTTCCAACACAGCCAGTAAAAATCAAAGCCATAGTTCCAGCTCTATAAATTAAATTATTATGGAACCAATGGTTAATACCGGCACCTATGATGATCATACATTTGCCATTTGTTTTTTCGGCTGTTACTGACCATTCACGTGCAAACTGAATTACTGTTTCTTTACTAATACCCGTATATAGTTCTTGCCATGCTGGTGTATACGTTTGTTCATTGTCATTGTATGATGTAGGATAATCTCCTCCAAGTCCTCTATCAATACCGTATTGAGCCATTAACACATCATAAATAGTAGCTACTGTCACTTTTCCATTCAGTGTATCAATATGTTTTACAGGTACGCCTCTTTGTGATTTTTTCGTTTTACTAAAATCATCGAACGTTACTTGACATATTTCATCGTTTTTGTCAATTAATGATAATACAGGTTCATATTTTTTTCCGTTTTCGGCATCTTCATATTTCATGTTCCAGTTACCATCCTTACCATCCCAGCGATGTCCTGAGCTTCCTCCCGGACAAACCAATTCTCCTGATTTTTCATCAATATTTAAAAATTTCCAATCGCCATTTTCTATTTTTTCATATTGTTTTACTTTATTGGCACGTAGCATTTTTCCAGCGACATAACCATCCTTATCCTTTACAAGTTCGACCAAGAATGGACAATCAGTATATTTTTTTACATAATCAATAAAATACTCAATTTTTTTATCGTAATGAAATTCTTTGAGGATCACATGAGTTACAGCCATCCAGAACGCACCGTCTTGTCCTGCGTGTAATGGAATCCACTGATCTGCATATTTTGATACCATGCTGAAGTCAGGTGATAAAACAACTGTTTTGGTCCCGTTATGCCTCGACTCAGAGAAAAAATGAACATCCGGAGTACGTGTCATGCCAAGGTTGGCACCCATTACAGCAATAAATTTTGAATTGTACCAGTCGGCGCTTTCACATACGTCAGTTTGCTCTCCCCATACTTCAGGATAAGAATTAGGAAGATCGCAATACCAATCATAAAAACTTAAATTAACTCCACCCATCAACTGCAAAAATCTAGAACCAGCAGCATAGCTGATCATTGACATAGCTGGAATAGGTGAAAAACCAATGATGCGATCAGGCCCGTATTTTTTAACAGTTGAGATATTTGCAGCACCAATTATTTCCAGAGCTTCATCCCACTTTATACGTCGAAAACCTCCCTTTCCTCTTGCATTTTGATATCTCTTCCTTTTTTTAGGATTACTTTGAATATTCTGCCATGCTATAACTGGATCGCCCGTTTTTCTTTTTTCTTCCCTAAATAAATCAACTAGTGCGCCTCTTATTAAAGGATATTTTACTCTTATAGGACTATATAAATACCAGGAGTAAGAAATTCCTCTTTGACAACCTCTTGGTTCATAGGGAGGTAGAGATTTCTCTAATAAAGGGTAATCCAATGCCTGTGTTTCCCAAACAACTATTCCATCTTTAACATGAATATTCCAGCTACACCCTCCAGTGCAATTAACACCATGAGTACTTCTAACAGTTTTATCATGTTGGAATCTATTATGGTAAAACTCTTCCCATTTTCTGGTCTTTGGTGATATTAAATCTTCAATCCAACTCATATTATATATACTTAATATTGATTTTGCTAAAATTGATGCTTTATATAGTTTTTAGTTGCCTACTATAAATATCATGCTTTACACTTTTCTTTTTACGATTTCTCCATACAAACAGCAGTATAACCATAACTACGATTACTCCACAGATGCCATATTTTAAAAGGAATACCTCATTTATCCTAGCTAATTGGTACTCTTTGTTCATATCACTTTTTTTCAATAATGCAATCAGTCTTTTCATTTCCTCCTTAGTTATGGGACTATCTGCAAATGAAAGTTTCATAATAGGAGATGTTGGGGTTTTAAGAATCATCTGCAAACCCTTTTCTTTGTTTACTGTTGTGTAGGAATTTGAGAGATCAAGACCAAGAAAGCCCCCTAGTGCCACACCTTCTGCATTTAGCACATGGCAGGAAATACATGAAGGACCACCGTTTTCCAATCTACTATCTCCATTAAATAAAGCGATACCTTCTATTGCCATTTGGTTAAACTCATCTTCGTTCTTAAATTCAATAATTTCATCTACTTTCTTCTTGATTTCATTAAAGTTTGATGCATTAGCAGCACTAGCGGAATCGAGTAGTACGATCGCTGAATCAAGAATTATACTGTCGTTTATGTTAACCTGAGATTTTCCAGAAAACGAGAAACCATATGTTAGTAATAAACTTAGCAATAAACCTGTGAATAGTTTCATTATTCTTATTGTATTAATTAACATGCATTGAATAATTATCAAATATTTTTATCAAATCCAGTTCTGATATACAAAATTATCTTCCACCTGTCAACGGGTTTAATCTGGGAAGCATGAGAACCCATGGCAGCCCCACCAACCGTAATAACATGAAAAATCTCACCATCAGGTCTATTTATTGTTTTTTCATCAATTAAAGAAGCTGGTTTTATAGGAAACTTTTTACTGGTAAATAGAAACCCGTTTCCATCTCCATTTTCACCATGGCAATTCATACAATAAATAGTGAATAATTCTTTGCCCTGTTCAATATTTTCTGTGGTTGCTTCAAGTGGATTTTTTAATTCTAAACCTGCTTCTTTTAGACCCTCATTGTTGTTTTCAAATGTATATGGGACCATTTCTCTTGGTATAGTACCTGTTACAGGTTGTAACGCAGATTTACCATCTTTATAAACTTTGCTACTTGAGTATGTTTCGTAGGCAGTTGATTTTGCCATATCACCTCCATACTGGTAACCTCTATCTTCTTTATTCCTGGAACAACTCAGAAAATTTAATAATAAAGCAATTAAGATAATTTTCAAAGCCATATTTGCATTTGAAAATGACCTTAGTTTACCTTGTATATTGTAGTTAATGCTCATAATTTCATATTACATTTATCAGTTCTCAGGTATCATAAGTTAAACTTTCTTTAAGGAAAGGATGATTTCTTGACGTCAAAGGTACTTTCCCCAAATATTTCAGTACGATTAGTATAAAGATGCCGGCAAAAGCAATAAATGTTCCTATTTCAATCAATCCAATAGTTGCGTTATCTCCAACTGCGCCGGGCATAATAATTAAGTAAAAATCAACCCAATGGCCAATCAATACTATGATAGCAGTAATGGCCATATACTTAGGGTTTCTTTTTGCATCTCTTGACATCAACAAGAGAAAAGGTAATACAAAGCATAATACCAGGTTTACGTACAATAATATTGGAAAGTGATTAAAACGGGTGACAAAATAGACAGTTTCCTCAGGTATATTTGAATACCAGATTAACATATATTGTGAAAACCATAAATACATCCACATTATGCTAAAACCAAATAAGTATTTTCCAAGGTCATGCAAATGGTTGTCATTAGCTTCTTGTAGATAGCCGTTCTTTTTTAGGTATAATAAAAGCAAAATTATTCCTGCCAATGCAATATTAAACATGCCTGCAAACACATACCAACCGAACATTGTACTGAACCAATGAGCATCAAGAGACATAAGCCAATCCCAACTGGATGTAGAAACTGTTATGGCAAATATCACCATGAAAATTCCAGAAGTCGCTGTGCTTCTCTTAAGTATTTTTGGATTCGGATCAAGGTCTAGCTGATTAGACTGCTTTCGTAATAGGTAAGCCAAAAAAGACCACAGAAAATAATAAACAACCAACCTTATAATGAAAAATGGGACATTCAGATATTCCGTTTTTCCTTCTAAAATCGCATCAAGATGGCCTGTATCTGACCAATGATATAAATAATGAACTCCGAAAAATGCCAATAACAGCATTATCACCCCTGAAAAAGGCAAGAAAGAGCTTAATGCCTCAGGTATTCTTTGTATAAGTATTTGCCACCCAGAAAAACCTAAATTATGAAGAGCTATAAAGACAACCGATCCCAACGCAAAACAAAGAAAATAATAGTTATTTAATAATATATTGGCCCAAAATATTTCGGCCTCCCAATTGTTTAGGAATAATCCAACAATCATTATTACTAAACCAACACCTAGTAATATAAATGTAAAATTTCTGTGTTTCTTCAAATATTTAAATTGCTCTGCCATTTATTCTTTATCTTTTAAATTCTCCACAAATTCAATATCAAAAGCACCATGTTTATATAGCAACTTTTCTAGTGCTATTTTTTTATCTTCTGTCATCTCGGTTTTGTTAAATTCCAACAACATCAAGAAGCAATCGTTAGTAATTTGGTCATTATGTATTTTGGGTTTGTTACCAGGAAATAATTTGGACTTATAAAAAAAGGCGCCAATCATACCAAAAGCGGAGAAAAGTACAGTGATCTCAAACGTTACAGGAATAAAAGAAGGAAGAGCGAAGAATGGTTTCCCACCAATATTTATAGGCCAATCAAGAACGCTTATCCATGATTGAAAAAGAAGTGCTGAAATAGTTCCTATTGCTCCACTAATGAAGGCAACGATGGGTATCCTTGTGGGTTTTATTTTCAAGGCCTCACCCAAACCATGAACATGAAAAGGTGTATAAACATCGTATATTTTTATACCATCTTTCTGAACAGCAGCTATAGAATCAAGAAGCTCGTTTTCATCTTCAAACATTACTGATATGTAACTATCTTTCATTTTATTAGTGCTTTTCAATTTTTTTTCCTCCAAAGTTTTTTAAAACACTTTTTACCTCTGCAATAGCAATTACAGGTACATATTTAATAAATAAGAAAAATAAAGTGAAAAATAAACCAAACGTACCCAGGTAGATTCCAACTTCAATTTTTGTAGGATAATACATAGACCAACTAGATGTAAGATAATCCCTATGTAGAGAAGTTACAACTATTACAAACCGCTCGAACCACATACCTATATTAATAAAAATTGAAAGTATAAAAGTGAAAACAAAACTTGTCCTGAGCTTTTTAAACCATAACAACTGTGGCGAGATAACGTTACAGGACATCATTATGAAGTATGCCCACCAGTAGGGCCCGGTAGCCCTGTTTAGAAAAGCATACTGTTCATATTCATTACCAGAATACCATGCAATGAATAGTTCGGAGATATATGCTATCCCAACAATAGAGCCCATAGCAATTATGATTTTATTCATTGATTCGATATGCACTTTTGTAATATAATCTTCAAGGTGTAATGCTTTCCTGGTTATAATCATTAATGTTAGCACCATTGCAAAACCTGAGAAGATAGCTCCGGCAACAAAATAGGGTGGAAAAATAGTTGAGTGCCATCCTGGAATAACAGAGGTAGCAAAATCCATGCTTACTATACTATGTACAGATAAAACCAGCGGAGCAGCAAGTCCTGCCAATATAAGGCAAAGCGTTTCATATCTTACCCAATCCTTAGCAGAACCTGTCCAACCAAAACTAAAAAAACCATATATCTTTTTTGCTAATTTTGATTTTAAATTGTCACGTAAAGTTCCCAAATCTGGTATTAATCCAATATACCAGAATAACAACGAAACAGTAAGGTATGTACTAATAGCAAACACATCCCACAAAAGTGGTGAATTAAAATTTACCCACAATTCGCGGCCTGTAGGATATGGAAAAATATAAAATCCAAGCCAAACCCTACCCATATGAATTAATGGGAACAACCCTGCACACATAACGGCAAAAATTGTCATGGCTTCGGCAGCGCGGTTTATGCTTGTCCTCCATTTTTGACGGAACAACAATAGAATGGCTGAAATAAAAGTTCCTGCATGACCAATACCAATCCACCAAACAAAATTTGTTATAGCCCATCCCCATCCGATTGTTCTGTTTAATCCCCAAGTGCCAATTCCCTGCCATACAGTATAATACATAGTAATAATTCCGATCAACAACGCAATAACAGCAACAGAAATTCCTATATACCACAAATTACCGGGTCTGCCAGTCATTGCCCCAATAATATCGCTGGTAACTTTTTTATAACTTTTATTGCCTTTAATTAATGGCTCTCTAAGACCTGATGTATACATATTTTATGATAGATTTATCAGACAATATTGGTTTTTCCAATGTTTCTTATTTTAGTCAAATACCCAATAGATGGTTCTGTGTGTATTTCCTCCAGCACCCTATATTTGCGATTGGTTTTAAAAAGTCTTGCTACCTGACTGTTTTCATCGTTTAAATCACCAAATACAATAGCATTGGCAGGACATGACTGTGCACAAGCAGGTGTTATCTCTCCATTTTTTAAAGGTCTATTTTCTAATTTCGCTAATAATTTTTTCTCCTGGATCCTCTGTGAACAAAAAGAACATTTTTCAATAACCCCTTTTGCACGGACAGTAACATCAGGATTTAATACCATTCTTTTTAAATCAGACGTCATACCAAGCGGGTCATGAAGGTTATCTTTCATTGCATCTACGTCGGTGTAATCAAACCAGTTAAACCTCCTTACTTTGTATGGGCAATTGTTTGCACAATACCTGATTCCTACGCACCTATTATAAGTCATTTGGTTTAATCCTTCGCTACTATGGGTTGTTGCCAAAACAGGACATACGTTTTCGCAAGGGGCATTGTCACAATGCTGACACATCATTGGTTGAAAAACTACTTTGGGGTTATTTTCATCACCGGTATAATACCTGTCTATCCTTAGCCAATGCATCTCATGCACACGGCTGACTTCTTCTTTACCAACAATAGGAATATTATTTTCAGCCTGACATGACAGCACACAATTGCTACAACCTGTACATGAATTCAGGTCAATTGCCATTGCCCAATGATGTCCATCATACTTAAATTCTTTATACAATGTAGTGTTATAGGCATGATCTTCATTATGTTGATCGTCCTTTTGAGCATCATGATCACTTGAATATTCATTCAAACTTAATTCTTTAACGATCTCCCTTCCCTCCATAGAATGATGGGTTTGGGTTTGGGCTAACAAATGCTTTTTCCCAGTCTTTTTAATTGATACAGTGTTCCATCTTTCAAAGTTTGGTCCACTTTTTTTAATCAAGGGATAAGCATTGACGCCAACATTATTACCCGCTTTGCCAGCTTTAAGTCTTCCATATCCTAGAGCCAGGGAGAAGGTACCAACAGCTTGCCCAGGTTGCACAAATACGGGAGCCTCAAGATTTCCATTAATAATTACAACATCACCAACTTCAAGTCCAATATTTTTTGCGTCGCTTGGTGAAACTGACAAGTAGTTATCCCAGCATATCTTTGAGATTGGATCCGGTAATTCTTGCAGCCATGGGTTATTAGAATGTTGCCCATTTCCTAGAGATATTTTGTCATATAAAATGATTTCAAAGTCATCCGAAGGAATAACTACAGATGGTGAAATTTTTGCTATTGAGGAACTAATAAATTTTGGTTGTGGTTGTGTTTTATATTTTTCATATTCTGTAACACCTTCTTGTAAGCTTTTGGTCCAAAATTGATCAAAATCACCAATATTAGAAAACTCAGGATAGATATTTTCTTCCCAATATTTTCTAATAAAATCATAATAGCTTTCTTCACTTCCGGACCACCGGAGCAAACTCTCTTGAAACTGTCGAGTATCAAATATTTTTTGAATAGCTGGCTGAGCCAAACTATAATACCCCTCTTTTGGTTCAGCATCATTCCATGATTCAAGGTAATGACTATCAGGACATACATAATCTACAATCGAAGCCGTTTCATCTAAAGTTTGTGAAATAGCAACTGAAAAATTGGTTTTCTCAATTCCTTCGATAATTATATTCGGGTCTGCAAAATCGTAAACCGCATTGACATTATAAAGAATCAGTCCCTTTATTTTCTCCGTATTCAAGTCATCCACGAACTCATTTAATTCGTTGTCATCGCATTTCTTTACGAAAACTGGTGTGTTTAAATCTATTGTTTGGCCATAGTTATTTAACAATTGGTTTATTGCGTTTACAGTCAGTTGAATATCTACATTATTTGATCCAGAAATCACTAATGAACTACCTTTATCACTTATTAACCTCTCACAAATCTCAGAAATATCAAAGCGTAATTCAGAAGTAGTAATATTAGCAAACTTATTTGCTTTCGAAGCAAGACAATTGAATATATTTAACAGTACTGAAAGTTCTTCCGATGGCTTAATTGAAATTCTTCTATCGGCATTACTACCTGTTAGCGACATACCTGATTCAAAATGGACATGATAAGACATATCCTTTTTGCCCTCTTTAAGTTTTCTGTTTTTTACATATTGCTTCGTGAATTCAATCGGTGACAACCATGTACCCAGGAAGTCTGCATTAAAGCTAACTATAGTTTTTGCTTGATCAAACTGATAAGATGGAATTACTTTTTTGTTAAAAGATATATTATTCGCTTCTGGAATAGCAGATAATGATATAGGATCATAATATACAATCTTTGCACTAGGATATTTTTTAACAAAATCATCTAATAAACTAAGTGTTGAAGGGCTAATTATGTTAGACGTTAGAATAGTTATTGATTCATTATTGGAGGAGAGTTCCTGCAACTTACCTATTATTTCAGCGTCAATAATTTCCCAAGAAGTTTTCGCACCGCTTTTGAGCGGATATTGCAGTCTCTCAGAATCGTAAAGACTTAATACAGATGCTTGTACTTTAGCGTTGGTTCCCCCATTTGTTAATGATGACAAATCATTTCCTTCGATCTTTATAGGTCGTCCTTCTCTTGTTTTTACTAGTACGCTGCAATAATCGGAGCCATCAAAATAAGTGGAAGCATAATGATTTGCGACACCGGGTAAAATCTCTTCTGGTTTATTCAAATAAGGTATAGCTTTTCTAACAGCCATCTCGCAACTAGAAACCAAAGCGACAAATCCAATTCCAAAACCTAAAGACTTCATAAAATCCCTTCGGGAAGTTCCTTGGATATTATCATCGTCTGAAGATTCATTGAATTCTGGTGATTTTATTAATTCCTCACCATTCTTTTGTTTCTCAAATTCTTCTATACTTCTCCAATATTTCATTTTTACTTTTTTTATTAAATAAGGCTAGTCGTTAAAGCCCAATGGTAAATATTAATAATGACATCTTTGACAATCATTGCCTCCAATATCCTCAACATTTAATTTGCGATTTTGCAAATCACTATGCTTATATAAACTAATATAATAATCGTTCGAATCGGAATTTACCATTGATGTTCGATGGCAATCGAGGCACCATCCCATTGAAAGATCAGCGACCTGCCTAACCCGTTCCATTTCTTCCACTTTACCGTGGCAATCAGCACATTCCCTCTTACCTGCTTTAACATGCTGGGCATGACTAAAGAATACATGATCAGGTAGATTGTGTACCTGAATCCATTCAATCGGTGTATTTGTGTTTATAGATTCATAAATTTTATTAATCTCGTATTTTCCCGATATTGTTCCACTCTTCACAGCTTTGTGGCAATTCATACAAACATTTGCAGGTGGAATACCAGCAATTTTACTTTCAGTAACGCTACTGTGGCAATAAATGCAATTAATTCTATTACTGCCGGCATGAATTTTATGAGAAAATTTTATGGGCTGTACAGGCTCATAATTCTCTGATAAACTTAAATTCTTGGCACTTAAATATACCTCGTTCGAAAAGTAAACAAATACAAGCAAAATAATCGCGTAATGTATTTGTTTTAATTTGATAACCTTTCTGAACTTTAGATCAACAATAGAAAAAATAAGCAAAAACAACAACGAAAAAGCAATGATTTTGTTAAAATTTATTTTCTTTTTAACAGTTAACCCGTTTTCACTTATAGATTCAAGATAATAAGATATATATTTAATCTCTAAATCATCAAGTTCATGATCCTTATACACTCCTCTCATTATTTTCGAGGGTGGTTTTTTCGATACATCAATTATTCTATCAGGATATTTTTGTGCAATTTCAAAAGCAGAAGGATTCAGGTTTAATGTGTCAATTTCAATCACATTATGACAATTCACACAAACTTCTGCACCATTATTAAATGAAAGTTGCCCTGTGAAAAGGGCCTCACCTGTTTCAATATCTAATATTGAAATATTTTTTCTTTTCTTGTCTTTATAATACTCGATAATTGCATTTAGTTCGTCCAACAATATCTGTTTACTATCTTTACTAGCACTATCTGTCACAATTTCATTATCAGTTACTGCTGATCCACTAAAGGTAGAAATATAGTTTAACAATTCAATAATCTCACCTTCTGAATAATCCCAGTCTTGCATTTCAGTTTGGTTGTATTTAGCAAATAGTTCAACTGCTACTGGGTCGCCTGCTTCTATCATTGATTGGGATGATTGAATAAATCTTATTAGCCAATCTTGTTGACGACGTTCGGTAACACCAATTAGATCTGGTCCTTTTAGATCACCCATACCAATGGTATGGCAAAGTACACATTTACTATCAAACACATCGTAGGCATCAAACTGGGCAAACCCGGTATTCATACATAAAATAAAAAGTATAAATACCCCTGTTAACCTGTTTAAATAACTTACCTTATCTGATTTCAATTTTACTTTTTTATTAATTAATGAAGTTAGAATTATGAATTCTCAATAGAGTCGATCCTATCATAAAAATAATTAGTGGTTTTTTATTTAATCGCACCTTTTAAGTACCATTTTTCTTAAATTGGCAGCTAAACTATAAAATTAATTTACTTTAACAAAAAAAAAATATAGTATTGTGCAAAAATTATGAAAAATTAAGAATTTAATTATGCAAAATAAAAATATTAAATGCCATTAAAACGAAATGGAGAATTATCGGGTAAACTATATTATTCCGTTTTGAGCCGCATAGTGGACTAGGGCGATTACACTTTTTGTGTGAAGTTTTTGCATAATATTCTTTCTGTGAGTTTCAATAGTTCTGACACTTATAAACAGCTTCTCCGCAATTTCGCGATTGCTTAACTCCTCCGCAATCAATTTTATGATTTCCAATTCCCTTTTGGTTAGAGGAATTTCTCCCACAGCTTTTATATATCTTGCTTCGTTAACTGAATTTTCACCATTTGATGGTTGTTCTTCGTGCAAACTTTCCGTATTGTTAAACGCAATACATATCATTCCTGATATTTTATTTTCATTATCATGCATTATTGATCGGGAAAAAGATACTGGTATTGCTTTACCAGATTTTGAGTAATAGGTATTAAATATATTTTGTACTGACTCTTCTTCTACGTTAATGTATGTATTGCTGCTATTTAAAATTTCTTCACCACTTTCCCTTGATAATATCTTGTCTATTGACTGACCAATAATTTCTTCTTCCGTATAATCGAGTAGATCAAGTGTTGCTTGGTTTACTATTGCAATTTTACCGTTAGCTTCAGTAATAATTAATGTATCTACCATCCTGTTAAGGATATTATTAAAATAATCTCGAGATACAGTGGTTTTCTCCAAAACTCCAATCATATTATTAAATGACTTTGTATAATCATCAATTTCATCGCGTGTACGAGTCTTTACATCTGCTTTAGCAGATAGATCACCTGATGATATTTTTTGAGCTGTTTGTGCTAAATGTTTTATCGGTTTCGTAATCTCCTTTACGTAAAAAAAGCCTCCAACCACCAAACATAGTGCTATGAACAATCCCACAAAAATAATAACACGAGTGCCTGGATATTTGTTGCTTGATTTGTGTTAATGTATTCTGTCATTTCTAACGATGCTACCATTAACATTTCATCAATACTCTTGATTGCTTCATTAGTCACGGCATCCATCTCCTCCATTATAATAGCCCCCTCTGGATTGCCAATTGGACTTTCCAGTTTTAAAATTTCTAAGGCAAGTACTTCCGCTACAGTAAGACTTTTTTCAAAATCATTTAAAGCGACATGTTCATGTTCATGTCCAATAAGTTCCCGACATTCAATAATTTGGGCTTTTACTACTGTAAGTAATTGTTCAAAATTGTACTTCTCAACTTTGTTTCCATGTACAAGGTAATCATTTGCCGGCATAAGAAGCTGCTGGACATTCAATTTCAGTTTTTGAAAAGCACTTTGCTCCTGAGACTCCTCCACCATAATGTATGCAGTTTTCTCAAATTCGTTGATACTTATTATACCAACAAAAGCGATTATTGTATTAAGCATCAACAAAGCAATAATTCCAATCAGCAATTTTTGAAAGATTGTCATTTTTAATAATGATAATCGAAATCTACTTTTCATGTGCTGAATTTAGGATCAAATAATATCCAATTTTCTTGCTAATATACACAATGGTATTAACTAGTAATGAATAAGTAATTAAACCGTGAATTATTCAGTTAACAATAACAACGAATTTGTTTTCCTAACTTACTCATTATATGCCATCTAAATACCCATGCAATTAACAGTATTTATACAGCTGAATTGATAAATATGATATATTGATAAGGTAAATTGTACTTCAAAATTTAAATATTAAAGTTTACACTTTCAGTATTTATTGTTATGTTTGACAAGTAAATTGTACATATGAAAAAAGTAAATATTCTATTAATCCTGATTGCAATAATTTCCTTCTCAGGATATGCATCAGACAGTACTAACATTAAGAAAGATCGATATAATAAATCACTCCGGTTTTTTTATCAGGCTGGGAAAGTGCTTCCAACTAATGATTTTCTTAAAGGCGATAATAAAAGTGGCAAACCAATTGACTACTTTCAGAGCTTTTCGCTTCAATACGGGATAGAAACAGATGGGAGAAAACTTTGGCAGCAGTTATATGGTTATCCGACTTGGGGTTTTGCATTTTACACAGTAAATTTTTTCAATCCTGACGAATTGGGTACACCTTCAGCAATTTATACGTTTATTAATGCACCTATTATTAAACGGTTTAATAGATGGAGTATTAATTATGAGGTTGGCTTTGGACTAACTTACAATTGGAAGCCCTTTGATCTCAAAACAAATCCATACCAATATGCAATTGGCTCATATAACACTGCTTCATTGATGCCGGATTAGTAGCTAACATAATGCTTGGGAAGCATTTTAACCTAACCGGAGGATTTACTTTTACGCATTTCTCAAATGGTGCTACGCGTGTTCCTAATATGGGAATTAACCTAGTTGCTCCACGTGTTGGCATTAAGTATCAATTTAAATCACGTAAAGAGTTTATCATAAATGAGATACCAACATATTCCTATAAGTGGGAATATATTGCACTAATTGCAGGTTCTTCAAAGCAACTTGGATTTATGGTAGATGATAACCTTGATACAACTTATGTAGCTGAGACATATGGAATTTTCACATTTTCAACGGGTGTTAACCGACAGATTTCGTACAAGGTAAAGTTCGGAGCAGGATTAGACTTCAGTTATGATGGTTCTTATAATTCATATATAAGTTATGAAAACAATAAGACCACTGCGCGTCTTAATGCCGGCAATGGCAACAAACTTGCGATAGGTGCATATGGATCATTTGAATTAGTAGTAAATAAGTTATCGGTAGTAATTCAACCGGGATGGTATATATACAGAGAAGAATGGAAAGTGCCCGAAACAGCTTCTGAAGGTATATCCATTCCCAGACGAAAACCAGGTGGATCATACCAACGTATTGGACTTAAATATCATATATTAAATAACGTATTCGCTGGAATTAATGTACGAGCATACAATTTTTCCATTGCAGATTATATTGAATGGAATATTGGATATCGTATTATGTGGAAATAATAAGTTAAAATTCAAGAACTTCTTTCATCCCATCTAATATTTTCTCGACATCAGGCAGTATAGCTTCCTCTAATATTCTATTAAATCCAATTGGAGTAAATTTGGCTCCTACCCTTTTTACAGGAGCATCAAGATAACTAAAAGCCTTATCGGAAATTATTGCAGCCACCTCTCCACCAATACCCCCAAATACTTTATCTTCATGAACCACAAGCACGCGGTTTGTTTTCTTAACTGATTTGATAATAGTATCTTCGTCCAAGGGTAATAACGATCTTAGATCAATGACTTCTATATCCTTATTAAGTTCTTCTTTAATTTTATCAGCAACACTAAGACACATTGGAAGAGTATTGCCATAAGTAATAACACTCAAATCTTGTCCTTCCCTTCTTATCCTTGCTTTGCCGAAAGGAACTTCAAAATCATCAGGTACTTTTGTTTCAGCCTTCGGATCGTTGTATAATGCTTTAGGTTCCAGAAATAAAGTTAATCCTCTTGATCGTATTGAGGTTCTTAATAATCCTGCAGCATCATCTGCAAAAGCAGGATAAACTACTCGCAAGCCAGGGAAAGTAGTTAATGCCCCTTCAATATTTTGTGAGTGATATAGCCCACCCCCAATATATCCACCCGACGCAAGTCGAATAGTAACATTTGGCGCAAACTGGCCGTTACTACGCCAATAATCGTGTGAGCTATCAACCAACTGTTCCATTGCAGGCCAGAAATAATCAGCAAATTCAGCACCTTCTATCACAACTCGTATTTTTTCATTGAAACGTGTCATTCCATTTGCTGTTCCAAGAATAAAGTCCTCAGCAATTGGTGCATTAAAAACACGACTTATGCCAAACTCCTGTTGCATCCCTTTACTTACATTAAAGATCCCTCCTTTGTCCTTATTTGCCATATCCTGTCCAAAAATGTATGTATCAGGGTTATGATGAAATTCGGATTTAAGAGTCTCATTTAGCGCTTGAATGAGTCTCATTGATTCGCCTTTGGCTCCGTCATGCAAGCCATCAGGATATAACTTACTCACATATGGTTCGGGAGTAACAAATTTATAAATTGATTTGGGGTTAGGATTGGGTGCTACTAATGCCTTTTTATGAGCCGCTGAAATAGTCTTTTTCGCCTCTTTATCGAGATTATTAAGATTATCTTCAGTAAATTTTCCTGAATGTACCAGCTGAATTCTAAATCGTACGAGAGGATCGCTTAATTTAACGCAATGTCTCTCATTTTCATCACGATATAATTCATGTGCGTCAGAGTTTGAATGTGAATGGATCCTGGTACAATTTGCCTGAACAATAACTGGTTCGCTTTTTTTAATTGCATGTTCCTTAGCCTCTGCCATGGTATTCATCGAATCGAATACATTTTTCCCGTCACAATACATTATCTTCAAATTCTTTATACCTCGATAATTCTCAGCTGCACGTCTATTGGCTGACTGATCGCGTTGTGGAACAGATATACCATATTGATTATCCTGGATTACAAATAGTACAGGAAGTTTCTCTTTCGATGCACCATTAATTGCCTCAAAAACATAACCTTCAGAAGTTGAAGATTCTCCTTGTGAGCTAATAGCAACACCCCCACCCTTGTATATTTTTATAGATCTTGCAACACCTGCTGCATGTAGCGTATGGTTACCAGTTGCTGAAGAAACATTTTGAATATTCCACTCGGGTTTAGCAAAATGGTTTGACATATGTCGCCCCCCACTTGCTACGTCAGTTGCCTTCGAAATACCATTAAGTATTATTTCCTCTGCAGTTAAACCTGCAGATATAGCTGTAAGCATATCACGATAATAAGGAAAGAGAAAATCGGTTTTCTTGTCAAAAACCTGACCAATAGCAAGCTGTATCCCATCATGTCCGGCATATGGGGCATGGTAAGACCATCCTAAAGCTTGTTTTAAATAGTTTGGTGCTTTCTCATCTAACTGACGTCCTAATGTCATTAACGAATACCAATGCTGTAATGTTTCTATACTTGTGCTGTCGAGAGTATACTTTCTTTTATGTGACATAACAAACCTAAATAATCTGCAAAAATAGTTAATAAATTCTTATTTCAAATCATTCTAAATAACAAAAACTGAAATACGAAACTTTATGAGATCCCTGCCTGAGTAAGTCGGGTATCTTTACAATCAGATTGAGATCCTTCGCTATGCTACCAATAACAATTTTTTGCATATTGTTGATATATAAATATTTAGGCTCGCATTGATTTGATTTTAAAATGTCCTTGAACCGGACGGGTTTTTACTTTTCTTCTTGACAAGAAAAGCAAACAAAAGAGTCAAGTCAAAACAAATGCGCCTACCCGCTCTAGCCAGTGTCAAGCCCTGCTAAGTTCGGAGTGTCTGCGATAGCATACAAACGGCAAGCGCCTAACTAAACAGGGCTAACCACTGTCCATTCACCCGACTCTGCCCGCTGTTTTGACAGGCCTGCGCGCCTTTCCAATTCCACATTTTGCCTAAGCATCAAAATTTATCTTCTGAAAAAATATGATAACAGAGGGCATATATTTTTGAATCTGATATTTGTCACCACACTATGTGCGCCCCTTTTCAGGGTCTAAACCCTCATGATGACAACAATTCAATGTATTGATAGCGCCTGAGCCGTCCAGCTTTCATCACACCGCGGCAGGGATTGAAGTGTTAGCTTGTTGAAATCACGATGATGTTTTTGTTAGTAAGCAGAGGCTGATAGTGGAAGCCCATGTATTACTTACAAAAACACATTTGGGATAAAACAACTATAAATGGAAAGCCCGTATGCCGCCAAAAAAAAAATATATATTTCGCAATCAGCTACCTTAATATTAAAGTTGAACATTAACAAATAAAGATTACTTTTGCACCGCCTTAATAAAATAGAATATTTTGGTAATCAACAAATAACGATCTTTCTCACACACAATATCCGAATGAATAATTTTCAAGAGCTGAATTTAGATAATGAACTAATTTCAGCAATAACAGAGCTGGGTTTCGTTAAACCTACTCCAATTCAAGAGTTAGTAATTCCTGTACTTCTCGAATCAAATAGAGATTTAGTTGGCCTTGCACAAACGGGAACAGGAAAAACTGCAGCTTTCGGATTACCTATGATTCAGAAAACAGATACAGAAATTAAAAATACACAGGGATTAATTCTATCTCCAACACGTGAGCTGTGTATTCAAATAGCAAAAGACTTACAGTCATATTCCAGGTTCAATCGTAACATACGAATAACTCCTGTTTACGGTGGTTCTAGCATTGAAACTCAGATTAATGAACTCCGTAAAGGTTCACACATAGTAGTTGGTACTCCTGGTAGAACACTGGACCTTATTAAAAGAAAGAAGCTAAACATCAGTAAGATAAATATTGTTGTATTAGATGAAGCCGATGAAATGCTGACTATGGGTTTCAAAGAAGATCTTAACAGCATACTTGAACAAACACCAGACAATAAGCAAACACTTTTGTTTTCAGCCACCATGCCTTCTGGAATTGTAAAGATCTCGGGTAAGTTTATGAAGAACCCGGTTGAGATAACCGCAGGTAACAAAAATACAGGAGCAGAAAATGTTAAGCATATATATTATGAGGTGCAAGCTCGTGACAGGTATGAAGCTCTAAAACGCATTGCTGATATGAATCCGAAGATTTATGGAATTATATTTTGTAGAACTCGACGTGAAACGAAAGAAATCGCTGATAAGTTAATTCAGGATGGATATAATGCTGATGCTCTACACGGTGATTTATCTCAAGCTCAACGTGATAGTGTTATGAATAAGTTTAGATCAAACCATTTACAATTGCTTGTTGCAACTGATGTAGCAGCTCGCGGACTTGATGTTAATGATCTAACCCATATTATCAATTATAACTTACCTGATGAAAATGAAGTTTACATCCACAGAAGTGGAAGAACTGGACGTGCAGGTAAGAGTGGTGTCTCTTTATCAATACTTCATATGCGTGAAAAGCATAAACTTAGGGCCGTAGAAAAAATGATTGGGCATAAATTTGAGAAGAAATTAGTGCCTTCTGGAAAAGAAATTTGCGGTAAGCAATTATTTAATTTGGTTGAAAAGGTAGAGAAAGTTGAAATTGACGAATCTCAGATAGATCCTTTTCTTGATATAATTTATAAGAAACTTGAGTGGCTTAACAGAGAAGATCTTATCAAAAAGTTTGTTTCTGTTGAATTTAACAGATTCCTTTCATATTATAAAGGTGCAAAAGATTTGAACAAAGTTCATGATTCTCGTGAATCACGTGATTCGAGAGGTGATAGGGGTTCTAGAGGCGACAGGAGTTCAAGACAAAAAAAAGATAGAAGAAGCAGAAATGAGAATCAGGCAGAAGCAGGATTCTCAAGGCTATTTATAAATGCAGGAAGTACTAATGGCCTTAATCCTACATCGCTTATTGGCCTAATAAATGAACAAACGAAGGAGAGAAATATTGATATCGGCAGAATTGAGATCATGAAAAACTTTTCATTTTTTGAAGTAGATACTGCCTTCGAGAAGAAAATACTTAGTTCGCTTCATAATGCCAATTTTAATGATGTTTCATTAGTTGCGGAATTGGCAAATCCAAAACAGTCAAAGCAAGACAACAGATCATCGGGCAACTTCAACCGTAAATCAAACTTTAAAAAGAGGAAAGATAAAGGAAGGAAAAAAGGCGGAAGAAAATATTAAATCTTAGATGTTTTAAACAGAAACATTAAAATCCCTTAATGCATCATTAAGTGAAGTCTTTTTATTAGTTGTTTCTTTCCTGGTTCCAATTATTAAAGCACATGGAACCTGATATTCACCAGCTGGAAATTTTTTTGCAAAACTGCCGGGTATAACCACTGATCTTGGTGGCACTATCCCCTTATACTCTATAGGTTTAGTTTTACTTACATCAATTATTCTGGTTGATTTGGTTATTGTAACGTTCGCGCCAAGTACTGCTTCTTCACTAATATGAACACCTTCAACAATAATAGATCGTGATCCTATAAAACAATTATCTTCAATTATAACAGGAGATGCCTGAATCGGTTCTAGTACGCCTCCAATACCAACTCCACCACTCAAATGAACATTTCTTCCAATTTGAGCACATGATCCTACGGTAGCCCATGTATCAACCATAGTTCCTCTATCAACATAAGCACCAATATTTACATAAGAAGGCATTAATATTACACCTGGTGAAAGATATGATCCGTAACGAGCGACGGCGTGTGGAACAACCCGTACATCAAGATCACTATAATTGTGCTTCAATGGAATCTTATCGTGAAATTCAAACATTCCAATTTCCGAGGTTTCCATTTTACGAATTATAAAGTATAATATTATAGCTTTTTTTACCCAATCATTAGTTTTCCAGCTTCCATCAAGCTGTTGAGCGACCCTTAACTTGCCCTTATCCAACAATTCAATCACTTCTTCCACAGCTTCAATTACTTCGGGATTAGCAAGCTTACTCCTATCTTTCCAACTAGATTCTATAATTTCTGTAAGGTTTCTCATTGAAATTAAAATTTACGATAAAAGTATAAAAAAATGCTAATTTTGCCGCCTTAAACTTTTGTAATCAAAGAATAGAAACTAATTAGTAAATGGGAAGGATCTTAGCGATAGATTATGGACAGAAAAGAATTGGTTTGGCAGCAACAGATGAAATGCAACTCATCTCTACAGGTCTTACCACTGTTCATGTTAAGGATATTTGGAATTTCCTCGATGATTATTTAACAAATGAAGAGGTTGAAAGCATAGTAGTGGGTGAGCCTAAAGACCTTATGAATAGACCTTCCGAATCCATAAAATACATTGAGCCTTTTGTAAAACAACTAACAAAAAAATATCCACATATCCCTATAGTAAGATTTGATGAACGATTTACTTCAAAAATGGCACACGACACAATGCTCATTAGTGGATTAAGTAAAAGCAAACGGCAAGACAAGTCACTCGTAAATACTATAAGTGCCACTTTAATACTTCAATCGTACATGAATTCGATAAGCTAATTACCAGAAAAAAGTTAAATGATACTACCTATAACAGCATATGGTCATCAAACACTTAAAAAAGTAGGTGAGGATATAACCAAGGACTATGAGAATCTAGACACCTTAATTGAAAACATGTTTGAAACTATGTATTTTTCAAAGGGTATAGGCCTTGCAGCACAACAAATTAACAGGGCAATTAGATTATTTGTTATTGACCCAACACCTTATAGCGATGATTATCCTGAGCTCAAGGATTTTAAAAAAGTATTTATTAACGCCCGTATCACCAATGATGAAGGTGAAGAGGTTGATTTTGAGGAAGGGTGCCTTAGTATTCCTGGTATAAATGAAAAGGTAAAAAGGAAATCGGTTATTTACTTATCTTATTATGATGAGGAATTTAATTTTCATGAAAATGTAAGATTTGAAGGTTTGTTATCTCGTGTTATACAGCATGAGTACGACCATAATGAGGGTAAGTTATTTATTGAACGTTTACCAAATTTCAAGAAATTATTGCTCAAAGGTAAATTACGCGATATCAGTACCGGAAATGTTGATGTAGCTTATAAAATGATATTACCAAGAAAGAAAAGTAGAAAATAATAGTAGAAACCAAATAATAAAGCTTACAACTATGTTTAAAATTGCAATATCTTTAATTATCACATCAGTAATTCTATGCGCTTGCAATAGTGGCGAGAAAAATAATACTGTAAAAATCAGTGATATAAATAAACTTGAAACCGAGCTTTTTAGCTCTAATATAACTGCACCTGATTTAGTTAAAGCACAGCAACTAGCTGATATGTATGTTGTTTATGCCGACCAACACCCTGATGATTCATTGGCTCCCGAGTTTCTATTTAAGGCTGCCGATATTAATATGAATGTCGGGAATCCAAATGTCACAATTGGAATATTTAATAGGATAATTTCAAATTATCCTGATTACAGAAATATGTCAACAGTTTTGTTTTTAGTAGGATTTGTATATGAAGATCAACTTAATGATTACCCAAATGCAAAGAAATGTTATCTGGAGTTTTTGGACCGTTTTCCGGAAAGTGATTTCGCTGATGATGCTGTTGTTTCGCTAAATAATCTAGGAAAATCTCCTGAAGAATTGATCAGAGAGTTTGAAATGAAAAATAAAGAAGATCAAGAATCAATCAATTAAACCTATTATTATTAAAACTTTTGATTTGTGTATTGATTGGGTAAATCGGTAAGTACAGTTGTTGTTAAAATCCAAAAGTAAAACCAAACCTAGCATTACTCAGTCCTGTAAACCCAAGCTCTACAAATAGCCCTGTACTAGGCGAATACATCCATCTTCCACCAACAAAGATATCGGCCTGAGTATTAATACTGCTATTATTAAATTTACCCTCTCCATTTAAAACAATACCAAAACCAGCGCCAGCATATACATCAAACACGGTACTATTAAAGGCGTGAACATGCCAGGCTGCTCTGGGTCCCACATAAAAACGCGGAAAGGTTTTTCCGTCATCGGCAAGGTGGAACTCAGCCAACCCACCAAAAGATACCAACCCAACTTCTCCAGTTGGAATCACTCCTACTTCCCCACTTATATTCACAGTAGGTATAAAACCATTAATTTGAGGAACTCCAACTCCAGCATTGAATTTTACGCTTCCTGCATTAAAAACGTGCTGAGCTTGTATACTAAAAGCAAAAATCGATACAAATAGAAATAATGCTATACGTTTCATAATTGTTAATTAGATTTTAATATCAAGAAACCTATTTGGCATAATTGATAGCTCTTGTCTCGCGAATTACTGTTATCTTTATTTGTCCGGGATAAGTCATTTCCTCTTGTATCTTCCTAGACAATTCATATGAAATTTTATCGGCATCTTCGTCACTTACCTGTTCTGCTCCAACAATCACTCTCAGTTCGCGACCTGCCTGAATAGCATAGGTTTTTACAACACCTGGATAAGTTAGAGCAAGTCCTTCCAGCTTTTTAAGACGTTGTATGTAGGCTTCTACCACTTCACGACGAGCACCAGGTCGGGCACCAGAAATTGCATCACATACCTGCACAATTGGTGAGATTAAGTTGTCCATTTCAATTTCATCGTGGTGGGCACCAATTGCATTACATACGTCAGGTTTCTCTTTAAACTTCTCCGCAAGCTTCATTCCCAAAATAGCATGAGGTAATTCAGCTTCATTTTCGGCTATTTTACCAATATCATGCAATAATCCGGCGCGCTTTGCTTTTTTTGGATTTAGACCAAGTTCTGATGCCATTGTAGCACTAAGGTTTGCAACTTCTTTGGAGTGGGCTAACAGATTTTGCCCATAAGATGATCGGTATTTCATGCGACCTACAAGCTTTATTAATTCGTTGTGCATATTATGAATGCCTAGGTCTATTACAGTTCTTTTTCCTACTTCAAGTATCTCTTGCTCAACCTCTTTACGTGTTTTAGCAACAATCTCCTCAATACGTGCAGGGTGAATTCTACCATCGGTAACAAGTTTTTGTAGGGATAGTCTTGCAATTTCACGACGTATTGGATCAAAGCCAGAGAGTAGTATTGCATCCGGACTGTCATCAATAATTATCTCAATCCCGGTCATTGCCTCAAGCGCCCTAATGTTTCTGCCTTCTCGTCCAATTATACGACCTTTTATTTCATCGCTTTCTATATTGAATACTGTAACAGTATTCTCAATCGCATGCTCGGCGGCCGTACGCTGTATGGTTTCGATAACTATTTTCTTTGCTTCACGATTAGCCGTTAATCTTGCTTCATCGCTAATTTCGCGAATAAGAACCATTGCTTCAGATGCCGCCTCACCTTTGAGAGACTCAATAAGTTGCCCCTTCGCCTGTTCTGCAGAATACCCACTTATAGTTTCAAGTTGCTTAACCTGATCCTTATGCATTCTATCAACCTCATCTTGCTTTTGTTCCAGTATTACTAGCTGGTTGTCAAGGTTTGATTTAAGAACATCAAGATTTTTCTGTTGTCGTTGAGCATCTTCAATTTTCTTCGAAAGTATTGATTCCCGTTGCCTTATCTTATTTTCATTTTTATGAATAAGATTATTCTTTTCAACGATTACCTTCTCATGCTCGCTTTTGAGTTGAAAGAACTTTTCTTTGGCTTGCAATATTTTTTCCTTCTTAAGAACTTCTGCTTTATCTCTTGCTTCACTCAGAATTAAATTGCTTTTCTTAAGCACTGATTTTTTCAATATAACACTGGTAATAACGAAACCAACAACTAACGACAGTGCTCCTGTAATAATTAAAATAATTGTATCATCCATAATTTATCAATTTTATGAGATGCAATACAGGAGATAAAAAAAGGCCCGCGGTAATCCGGAGTCATGTAAACTCCATTTTTAGAACGTCTAGGGCTGCCAGTATTTTCGAACTTCCAGCGTCCTCCGTAAAGGAGAATTATCTGCATAAAGCAAATAATCAGGCCTGTCCTACGATGCTTTGAGCTTATCCCTAATTGTTATAGTGTTGAATTTACAAACTGTGAATTACACGGGCACTTTTATATTTTTAAGAACGAAGTACTTTATAGTTTCAGATGGGTTGTTAATTCCGTATCTATTTCCATCAATTTATCTTTCATTTCTTTATCTCTGAAAGATTTTTCATTTTCAATGTGCATTAAACTTGAAGCGTACTGTAATGAAACCATTGCGTACAAATCCTGCATATCCTTATATTCAAAATCTTTTGAATACTTATTAATTGTTCGGTTAACATCATTAGCTGCCTTTCTAACTAACTCTTCCTCACTCCTGCCAATAGTTAAAGTATATGGCCTTCCCCCGATGTCAACTTTTATATTCAGATCTGTTTTCATTATCAACTTTTATTAAGATAATGAGCTATTCGCTTAATACCTCAATGCACCTATTAATCTCATCTATCAAACTATCAATTCTTTTTCTGCCCTCTTCAACACCTAATTCTATCTCCAGTGTATTTGCAAGTGTAAATTTAAATATTTCTTTTTGATTATTCTCTATTTTTATATATAATTCTTCTATTTTTTTTTTAGAAACTTTCGATTCTTCTGCCAATTGAGTGTTTTCCCTTTTAAGTAATTCGTTAATTTCAATTAATTTTCTAACTTTATACTCGATTCCGGCAATTAATATTTTTTCGTTAGCCATTGAGAAAGTATTCAATAATGTGACAAATTTACAAATAAATAGATATGCTGACATTAATAATAAAATCACTTACTAACCCGTTAATTGTCAGACTTTAAAATTTTAACCTGCTAATATGAATGAAGAATTCTTAGTTTATCTATGGACATATCAATTATTTAAACCCAACTTGATATCGTCTTCTGGTGAAGTAATTAACGTAATTTCACCTGGCTCTCGTAATACCGATAGCGGTCCTGATTTTTTTAATGCGAAGATGATGATTGACAACACGCAATGGGCCGGTAATGTTGAAATACACGTCAATTCATCAGACTGGTTCAAGCACAAGCACCAAACCAACCCAAGTTACAACAATATTATCCTACATGTTGTTTTTAATGATGATATGCCGGTTTACCGAAAAAATTCGGAATTAATACCTACAATGGTGCTTAAGCACAACTTTAGTTCCAGTATACTTGAAAACTACGTAGCTTTTCAAAGTTCAAAAAATAGCATACCATGTCATGATCTCATACATAATATTAAACATTTTGATAAGCTATCCTGGTTTGACAGATTGATGGCGGAACGGCTTGAAAAAAAATCAGATGAGATATATGAGTTTCTCGAATTAACTAAAAATAATTTTTTGCAAATCTTTTATCAACGATTAGCTCGAAGTTTGGGATATACTACTAATGCAGATGCTATGGAAATGCTTGCATCTTCCTTGCCATTAAAGTTGCTTCTGAAACATATGGACGATCTGATGCAAATCGAAGCCCTGTTATATGGACAAGCGGGTTTATTGTCTGATCCTCACAAAGATAAATATCCTGCCGAGTTAAAGAAAGAATATGATTTCTTAAAGAGCAAATATAAACTGCAGCCTATGGATAGTAATTTATGGCGATTTATGAGAATGAGACCAGTTAGTTTTCCAACTATAAGAATATCACAATTGGCTAACATTATTTATAACTCTTCAGGATTATTAAATAAAATTCTTGAATCAGAAAAATTACAGTCTGTGATTAGTTTATTATCAGCTACAGCCTCACATTATTGGATTAATCATTACAGGTTTGATACATTAGCACCCGGCAAAACTAAAATGCTGGGATTGTCAACAATTAATATTATTCTTATCAACACTATAATACCAATAATGTTTGTTTACGGCAAAATGAAAAACAATCACAGTATTCAGGAAAGAGCTTTCGATTGGCTGAGCGAGATTAAGGCAGAATCAAACTCAATAACAAATAAATTTTTGTCGATGGGAATAAAAGCTGAAAATGCGCTACAATCGCAGGCTATGCTACAACTTGAAGCTAATTATTGTTCCAAAAAACGATGCCTTAGCTGTAGGTTTGGACATTTGCTGCTAAACAGGGAGTAATGAGAAAATAATTTTATCAGTTGACAAGTATCCTAATGTTAGGCTATTAAATTTATGATTTTGTTACCACACCAATATTTAATAATTTTGTAACCAGTAAATCATAAAAATTGGATTACAACAACAGTAGACGGCAAGTACTAATTGCAATGCTACTTTTATTTTTAGTAATTGTAATTGGTGTAATAGGTTATACGCAAATTGATAATTTTGGTTTTATCGATTCTGTGTATATGACAATAATTACTATTTCTACAGTTGGGTATGGTGAAGTAAAAGATTTGTCCGATGGTGGGAAACTTTTCACATCCGGATTGATACTTGCAAGTCTCATAATACTTGGATATACTATAAGCATACTTACACAAAAGCTGGTACACAGCCAGTTGAGTTTTTTTATTCAATTAAAGGCAAGAAAAGGAGATCAAGAAAAATGGAGAATCATGTTATCGTTGTAGGATATGGAAGAATCGGCAAACAGGTTGTGGACGAATTACTAAATTTGGGATCGAAGCTAATAGTTGTTGATGAAAATCATGAATTAGTTATTAATAATATGGGCATGCCTGTGAAATTTATAGAAGGCGATGCAACTAATGATGAGGTATTAATTAAAGCAGGAATTAAAACGGCGAAATCATTAATTTCAACTTTACCAAACGATGCTGATAACCTTTACGTTGACCTTACAGCACGATCACTAAAACATGATTTAAATATTATTAGCAGAGCTTCAAGTGAAAGTTCGGAAAAAAAATTAAGAATGGCTGGAGTGGATAGTGTTGTTATGTCAGAAAGAGTTGGTGGAGTACACATGGCTACACTTATTGCTCAACCTGACGTTGTTGAATTTCTTGAGCACCTTACTATTCACAGTGACACTCCTACTCAACTTAATGAAATAATGTGTAATCAATTACCCCCTGATCTTATTAAAAAACCAATTAGTGAGATAGGAATCAGAAAAAAATCAGGAGCAAATATAATCGGCTTTAAAACTGCAACTGGTGATTTCATTATTAATCCAACTCCAGATACTAAATTGATACCCAAATCTAAATTGTTTGTTCTTGGCAATAACGAGCAAATTGCAAGAATGAAAGAAGTTATGATTGGGTCTCAGAATTAAAGAGATAATAAAGGGGTTTAGGAGATTATTTTTTAGTACTTTTGCACCATAAACATGCAAAATAGCATAACAATCAATATATTATGAAGAAATTATATTTAATAGTCACTGTGGTATTACTCACCTATGGTTCGTGTAAAGAAGTCAGTCAATTAACACATTTTTATATTGATTATACGAGCAATGTAACTATTCCACCAGCAGACGTTGTTGGAATCCCAATTGATGTATGGACACCTTATATACCTACAAATTCAGACGAAATATTTGGCAATAACAATACAAGTAGTGGACTAATCGAGGAAATTATCCTCACAGAAATGAAGATGAATATTACTTCTCCGAGCTCTCAATCTTTTGACTTCCTTAAATCCATTGAAATCTATATTATTGCTAATAACCTTAGTGAAGTGAAAATTGCCTGGTACGATGATATTCCTCAAACAGGATTATCATCTATAAATATGGAAACCAGCAATGATGATCTTAAAGAATTTATTAAAAAGGATGAGTTCAAGCTACGCTTCAAGACAGTATTACGTCAACAAATTTCAGACACTACTGACATCGAAATTTTCAGCACTTTTTTTGTAGATGCACAAATATTAGGAATCTAGTTTATCTTTGCATAAACAATATACTTTAATTGAATACCGTTTGCAATTTCATCAGCTTGTTAAAGTTGTAATCTTATCAAAAATAAATTTAAATTCACAAACATGAACAAAAACATACTAACTGCATTTGCAGTAATGATTAGCCTCACAGTTATAATATGGTCGGGATGTAAAAAAGATAATGGCCCCAAAATAGAAGAGTTTATTATTCAAATTGACAGCATGATTCATCTAGACACAATCAATTTTGGAGATACTCTTAGTATTAAATTTTATGGAGTAGTTGGCCCAAATGGATGCTATGCCTTCGACGAATTAGTTGCTGAATATTTTATCGAAGCAAATGAGCTAGCCGTAGAAAGTTGGGGTATGCAAACTTTTTTAGATGTTTGCACACAGGGAGAAATATATATGAACGGAAAGGAGTTACTAGTTACTGAAATTCCTGTCGGTGATCTTACCATTGTTGCAGTTCAGCCCGATGGTCCAAACATTAGCCAAAATGTTTACATAAAGGAATAATTCGTTTTTTAAATACTTGTTATGGGATTTGAGCATTCATTGTTTCATTGTATAACTCTTATTGGAATGACTTTTACAAATTGTACGAATTAACTTTTTTATTATGATACAGCACTGCGGATGGATTGGTGGTCCTGAGATAATTATCATACTGATAGTTGTAATCCTATTATTTGGCGGAAAAAAGATACCTGAATTAGCCAGGGGGCTTAGAAAAGGCATTCGTGATTTTAAGA